>JACCDV010928858.1_pt1 | contig 32270 bp, 34 predicted proteins | sample 7446131 | NCBI WGS metagenome assembly JACCDV01 (sample SAMN15323448, study PRJNA562643) | freshwater metagenome | isolation source: river surface water | place: USA:Blue River Watershed | collected 2017-08-17 | reverse complement strand
GCTCAACCGCCAGCCCGCAAGTAAAAAGGATACGCTAAAGAAGAGAACACAGAATTACTACATGATCGCGCTGCGCGCCTTCCTCAAGTACTTGGCTAGTCGAGGAGTAGAATCACTCTCCCCCGAGCGGATAGAGCTTGCCAAAGTTTCTGGGCGTCACCTTGACCTCATCTCTCTTAACGAACTCGAGAGACTAATGCAAGCTCCCGACACTTCTACTCTCCAAGGACTTCGCGACAAGGCGCTGCTCGAGCTCTTCTTCTCCACTGGACTTCGCGTCTCCGAGCTCGCCTCTCTACCACGTGACTTGGATATTGATGCAGATGAGTTCCCCATACGAGGTAAGGGTGAGAAGGTGCGAGTCGTCTTCATCTCTCCTCATGCGCGTGAAGCGGTAAAACAATACATAAAGAAGCGAAAAGATTTAGAAGACGCGATGTTCGTAAACATTGTGAGAGACACATCGAAGACGGCCCCCACTCGCCTCACTCCCCGCTCGATAGAAAGGATAGTGAAGCACTACGCCGTGAAGGCCGGCATATCGAAGAAGGTTACTCCCCACGTCATACGTCACTCATTTGCTACAGATCTTTTAAGCAACGGCGCTGACCTACGTTCTGTGCAGATGCTACTTGGTCATGCCAACATCTCGACTACTCAGATATATACCCACGTCACCGACAAGGCCCTGCGCGAAACTCATAAGAAATTTCATTCAAGGAGGAAGTAGGGCTAGTTGACAAATCGAAGTACTTAGGTATATAATAGACAGGTAATAGTGTGAGTTTTAGCAGTCCCGCCTTTGGCGGGATAAATTTTTAAAAAATATGTTTGATCTAAAAGTAATAAACAGTGTCCTAGGTGAGCTAGAAGAAGTTCGCGGTATTCCTCGTGCCAAGATTATTGAGGCTATCGAGGCAGCTCTAGCTACCGCTTATAAGAAGGAGTATGGCAAGCGCGGACAGATTATCAAGGCCACCTTTGATGTGAAGACCGGTCAGGTCGAGTTCTCCCAAGTTAAGAACGTCGTTGATGAGAGTCTAGTATTCTTTGACGAGGATGCAGAGCTTGCTGATGGAGATGAGAGAGCCTTCTACAACCCAGAGCAACACATGCTCCTTGATGACGCCAAGAAGATGAAACGCGATGCCAAGGTTGGTGACGAAGTTGTCTTCCCTATTGAGTCTAAGGGTGACTATGGTCGTATCGCAGCTCAGACTGCTAAGCAAGTTATCATGCAGAAGATCCGTGAAGCAGAGAAGGTCTCTGTCCTTGGTGAGTTCGGTGCACGTGAGGGTGAGATAGTCTCAGGTACCGTGCAACGTATAGAACGTGGGAACATCTTCGTCGATATGGGCCGTGCAACAGGATTACTCCCATACGAAGAGCAGATACCTGGCGAGCGCTTCTCACAAGGTGAGAGAGTGCGAGCGTATCTATATAGAGTAGAGGAGTCTCCAAGAGGCGTCTTCCTCCGTCTCTCACGCTCTCATCCAAAGTTTTTGGAGAAGCTCTTTGAGGCTGAGGCACCAGAGCTTGCCAATGGCTCTGTTGTTATCAAGGCCATTGCTCGTGAGGCTGGCTACCGCTCCAAGATTGCCGCTCAAGCTGTGGACACACACATCGACCCCGTCGGTGCACTTGTCGGTCAGCGCGGAGTACGCGTCTCTACTGTGATGTCAGAACTTCGTGGAGAGAAGATAGATGTCATTGAGTGGTATGAAGAGCCTAAGAAGTTTATTGAGGAGGCACTCTCCCCTGCCAAGATAATGAGTATGGATATAAACGAGGAGGAGAAGACAGCCACAGTACACGTAGCAGAAGCCGAGCAGTCTCTTGCTATCGGTAAGGGCGGACAGAACGTGCGCCTTGCTGCCAAACTCACTGGCTGGAAGATAGATATACAATCTGCAAAGGGTGAAGAACTTGCAACAGCCGAGGCTCCAGAAGTTTCTCCTGAGAATTAATCGTTGTTAATATATAGACTATGAATCTTTGGCACGAAATAGATCCTGGTACAAAGGAGGAGATGAACGTTATCGTTGAGATAAACAAAGGCTCTAAGAACAAGTACGAGATAGACAAGAAGACAGGTCTCATCGCACTAGATAGAGTGATGCATACCTCACAAGACTACCCCTTCGACTATGGCTTCGTACCCCAGTCTCTTTGGCATGACGGTGACCCACTAGACGTTGTACTTCTTACCACTTACCCACTCGCTCCAGGGATACTTGTGAAGTCGAGACCGGTGGCCATCATGCACATGATAGATGGAGGTGAGGCAGACGAGAAGGTCATTGCTGTACCTGTAGACGACCCTCGCTTTGAAGGAGTGAAGGACCTAGAGGATATAAACAAGCACACACTAAAGGAGATACAACACTTCTTCGCTACTTATAAGAAGCTTCAGAGCAAGGAGGTTATAGTTGGTGAGATGGAGGGTAGGAGTGTTGCTGAGCAAGCCTTTTCCGAAAGTTTGGACTTGTATAAGTCTAAGCACTCTTCGAACAAGTAGTCAGTTTTCTCTACGTGATATAATAGTGTTCTACGGAAACGGTTGAACTTACTGGTTACTATAATTTGTAATGAAGAAATTAAGCTTTTTATCATTAGTGTTACTAGCTCTTGTGGCCTTCACTCCTGTATTGGCCGAAGAGGGTGATAGCAGAGAGGGTAGGTCTGAGTTTGAGGCCAAGAGGGTCGAGATTCAGGACAAGATAAAGGAGAACAAGGAGAGACTCCAAGAAGCTCGTGAGGACATTAAGAGAGTAGACAGAGAGGTTAAGAAGGAGACAAAAGAAGATGTGCGCGAGATCAAGCGAGAGGCTAAGAGCGAGGATAGGAGTGATGTGAGAGGCGCTAGAGTCCGAGCACAAGTAGCCATAAGAGTACTTGAGGCCACCGCAGGTAGACTAGAAACTCTTGCAGGCAGAGTAGAGTCTCGCATTGAGAAGCTACAAGACCTAGGCGCAAGCACCACAGAGGCTACAACCTTCGTGAATAACGCGAAAACAAACATCGCTAATGCCAAGGCGCACATCGCGATACTTAAGTCTCTTGATGTAAGTGTCGGTACATCCACTGCTACAAGCACTACTGCTACCACTACTACAGACAGCATCAAGATCACCTTCGACCAGATAAAGGCCGAGGCCAAGCTTGCTAAGGATGACTTAGTAGATGCCAAGCAGAACTTGATGAGAGCTCTTACAGCTATCAAGAAGGTAGAGATAGTCTTGAGGAAGGAAGGCAAGTTGCCAACAGCAACCACTACTCCCCCAGTTACAGCTACCACTACAGCAACTACAACTGCTACCACTACAACTCCGTAACAAATTAATTAAGAACAAATTATGGAACCAAACATTCAACCCACAAACACAGAATCTTCAAACAACCAACCTGTAGTCAACCAAGAGAGCTCTACTGGTCCAGCTATCGCTATAGTTATCGTACTTGCGATGATTATCTTGGGTGGCTTCTACTTCTGGGGAGAGAGGAGCAAGAGTACAGATACAATTCTTGAGGCAACTCCAGAGCAGATGATCTCTGCTATAGAGACTCAATCAACTTCTGACGAATCATCATCTATAGAAGCTGACCTCAATAGCACCGAGCTCGACAACATAGATGCCGAGTTACAGGCCATCTAGTCGTCGGTAAAAGTTTGGATAAAAGGGCGGTCTCTGGTAGACTGCCTTTTTATATGGCAGAACATAATCACAAACATCTAGATAACCTAAAGCAGGAGAAGCTCCCTGACGGCAATATTTCTATAACCGGTGAGTTAACCCTAGACGTTATCAAGGAGGCTAGACCAGAGGCACTCAAGGCTCTTGGCGAGAGGGTGGAGATACCCGGCTTTAGGAAGGGCAACATCCCAGAAGCTGTATTGGTAAAACAGTTTGGTGAGATGAAGATACTCGAGGAAGTCGCTGAGATGGTCCTAGCTAGTGAGTACGGCAACATCCTAAGAGAGCTTAAGATCTCCCCTGTTGGTCGCCCACAGATCGCTATTACCAAGCTCGCTCCTGGTATCCCTCTAGAATTTAAAATCACTGTTACTCCAGAGCCAGAGTTCACTCTCCCTGATTACAAGAAGATTGCTAAAGAAGTGAAGCGAGAGGACACCTTTGAAGTAGATGAGAAGGAGGTAGATGCTGTTCTTGCTGAGATAGAGAAGCGAGGTTGGAAGCCAGAGCTCAAGGAGGGCGAGGACTTAAGGACAAAAGCTAAGGATAATCTCTTGGACGAGAAGAAGCTAAGAGCAAAGGAGAAGCACAGGCTCACCCTTGTAGAGAATCTCGTTAAGGCGACAGAGCTAAGTATTCCAAAGATAATGATAGAGCAAGAGCTTAACCAAATGGTTGCACAGTTCAAGGCCGATGTAGCTAACCACGGGATGAAATGGTATGAATATTTGAAGAGCATAAAGAAGACAGAAGATGAGATAAAAAATGAGTGGGAAAAGAAGGCGGAAGCGAGGGTGAAGTCGGAGCTTATTATGTTCAAGATTGGCGAAACGGAAAAACTAGAACCAACCAAGGAGGAACTTGAGCACGAGGTTGCACACCTCTTGTCTCACTACAAGGATGCAGACCCTATGCGCGTGCGTCTATATGTATATGAGCAACTCAAGAACCAGAAGGTCTTCGAGTTTCTTGAAACACTTTAACTTTTGACACTCAGTGGTTTTTAGTGCATAGTCAGGAAGGAATCAGGTCTTTAACCAACAATCACGAGGTGCAAGGTGTGGGATCCAAGAGAAGAAGTTCAATCGGCTACCCTTCCGAACGGGCTTAAGGTCTATTCGGTCTACTGGCCAAAGAGGCCTTGGGTGTCGATGGGTTTCTTGGTACATAGTGGGGCTCATCATGACAAGGTTGGTCTTGAGGGCACAGCCCACTTCTTAGAGCATATGGTTTCGAGAAACGCCGTGATCCCCTACAAGGAGATCAAGGAGTTCTTCGAGAATGGCGGAGGAGGCGTCAAACTTGGCGCTACTGGTTATCTAGAGACGTTCTACTCGTGCTTCGTCTCTGTTGATCAGCTTCAAAGGGCGTTGGGGATCTTCTCCTCAATTCTCATGACGGCTGAGATCAGGAGTTACGTTGAGGAACAGAGGCAGGTAATCCTAAGTGAGTTCCAGCGACGCTTCCCTCTTGTGCCAATGCTTGATCTGGCGTGGAGAGAGACTCGCAACGTTTTCGGCGGTACTTACATGGAGCGACACGTCTCTCCACTCGGTATGCCGAACTCAATCTGGAACATCACCAGAGAGGACCTGCAGAGTTTCTACAACACACACTACACTCCGGCCAACATAAGTATCGTATGTGTCGGGGGACTTCGTCTCGAAGAGCTTTTGGAGAAGCTGTCCTTCACCGGCTTTGGTAACTTGAAGCCTGGTGAGAGGTCAGAGAGACCCTCGGTGATTGAGAGAGCTCGGCCACCACTTGAGTCTCGGTACGTCTTCGAAGCATCGAAGCATGTGAAGACTGAGAAGCCTAGGGAGTCCGGGGCGTATCACAGCACAGTGGTTCTACCGGGCACCATCTCTCGAGAAGCTCTCACAATACTTCGAAGAATGACCGACAAGGTCATGTTTGAGGAAGTGCGAGAGAGGCGCGGTTGGACCTATGCGACAGGGGCTAAGACTTTTGGCAGGGGCCCTTTTCATTGTGCTGAGCTCAATGCTGATGCTTTGAAGCTCGACTCTCTAAGTGAGATAGAGGCAGTGGTAAACTCCTGCCTCGAGTCTCTCTCAGATAGAGATGACCTCTTCCGCAATGCGGTTGAGGGATACATCTCTGCAAGCAGTATGACCGACTTCTCTGGTAATAGTCTCTGCGATGCGTTGATGTGGGACCTGATAAAGAAAGGTCGCATCATCACCAACGTCGAGACAGACGAAGTTGTCTCTCGACTTACGATGGACGACATGAGAGCGCTCCTGTCTCAACTCGGCCCAGAGCAGAGATATACAGTTCTCACTGTTCCTTGATGGTGAACTCCGCGTGAAATACGCGGAGTTTTTATTTGCTTGAAACACTTCAGTTTTTGTTATAGTGTATGAGCCTATGAGTTACCTAGTCCCAACAGTTATAGAGAAGAGCCAGTTTGGTGAGAGAGCGTATGACATATACTCTCGCCTACTTCGCGAGCGTATCATCTTCCTTGGTGGCCCTATCGATGATGCTGTGGCTAACACCGTTATAGCTCAACTCCTCTTCCTTGAGTCGGAGGACGCCAAGAAGGACATCACTATATATATAAACTCTCCAGGAGGTCAGATACAGTCAGGACTCGCTATCGTGGATGCGATGAACCATATCAAGCCAGACGTCTCTACTGTGTGTGTTGGTATGGCAGCTTCTATGGGTGCCATCATCCTCTCGCAAGGTAAGAAGGGCAAGCGCTTCGCTCTCCCCAACTCCGAAGTAATGATCCACCAGCCTCTTACTGGTGTTGAGGGTCAGGCATCGGATGTAGAGATAACAGCCAGACACATCATCCGTCTCAAGGATAAGCTCATCAAGATGATGGCCGAGGCTTCGGGCCAAACTTATGCCAAGGTTGAGAAGGACAAGGACAGAGACTACTGGATGTCAGCAGATGAAGCCAAGAAGTACGGTATTGTAGACAAAGTTCTGTAGCTCTGGTACTCTCTAATTGTTCCACTTTTAATTGTTTTTACTGAAACGTGCTCGTGTGATACGGATACGGCTGATAAATTCTTCCAGAAATGTCCTTAAAGTTAGCCTTTTTGCTCATACTTCTTGCTGCAGCCGCCGGCACTGGCCTCGGCTATTTGCTGCGCCTCTTGGTAGCCTTGGGCAAGAAGAACACGGTAGAACTTGAGATACAGGAGATGGAGGCTCGTGCTCGTGAGGAGGCTCAAGAAAGGATAGACAAGGCTACAGAGGAGGCCAAGAGCATCCTTGAGGAGGCCGAGACAGATATAAAGGAGAGAGAGGACAGGATACTCAAGAGTGAGGATAGGCTGATAAAGAAGGAGGAGCTCCTAGACAACCGCCAACTTGAGCTTGATAAGGAGGCAGAGTACATCAAGTCCAAGGTAGCAGAGGTGAAGTCCATCCGTGAGAAGGCCGATGAGCTCATAGCACTTCGCGCCAAGGAGCTCTCGCGAGTCGCCTCTCTTACAGATGAGGAGGCTAAGGAAGAACTTTTCAAAAATATTGAGCGTGCTTATGAGGAGGACTTGGTCGTAAGGATGCAAAAGCTAGAGAATCAAGCCGAGGAGAAGCTGGACTCTAGGGCCAAGGAGATACTGGCCACCTCTATACAGCGCTTAGCCAACTCTATCTCAAGCGAGATAATGTCTACCAACGTCCCTCTCCCCTCTGACGACATCAAGGGCAAGATTATCGGCAAGGAGGGTAGGAACATTAAGGCCTTTGAGCGAGCTAGCGGGGTGGAGATTATTGTAGACGACACGCCTGGGGCTATAACCATATCCTCCTTTGATCCGGTTAGGCGTGCGGTAGCCCGCCTTGCTCTTGAGAAGCTTATTGCCGACGGGCGCATCCAACCAGTGAAGATTGAGGAGTTTGTAGAGAGTGCCAAGCTTGAGATAAACAAGATTATGAAGGAGAAGGGCGAGCAAGCAGCTTATGAGTGTGGGGTCTTCAACCTTGACCCAAAGCTTGTCTCTATCCTAGGTAGGCTCCACTTCAGGACTTCCTATGGGCAGAATGTCTTGGAGCACTCGGTTGAGATGGCTCATTTAGCCGGTATGATAGCTGAGGAGCTTGGAGCAAATGTTTCTGTAGCGAAGGCTGGTGCACTCCTACACGATATCGGTAAGGCCCTAGACCACGAGGTGCAAGGCACACATGTAGAAATAGGTCGAAGGATTTTGCAGAAGTTTAATGTAGATGAGGCGGTTATTAAGGCTATGCAGGCACATCATGGCGAGTATCCATATGAGACGGTGGAGTCGGTTATCGTCCAGACAGCCGACGCGATATCAGGCGGTAGGCCCGGAGCAAGGCGAGACACGGTAGAAAACTACCTAAAGAGGCTAGAAGACCTAGAAAATATTGCAACCTCCTTTGAGGGGGTTGAGAAGGCCTATGCCTTACAGGCAGGTAGGGAGATAAGGATTTTCGTAGAGCCAGGCAAGGTTGGAGACCTTGAGGCCAAGAATATGGCTAGGAATATAGCCCTAAGGATAGAGAGGGAGCTAAAGTACCCCGGAGAGATCAAGGTGACGGTCATAAGGGAGAACAGGGCTATAGAGTTCGCTAGGTAGAGCAAAATTTTAGCGGGGTAGACAAAAAAACGGCCTCATATATAATCGGTATTGGGTTTATTAGGATAATTTTTATTCAATGAATAAGGTTGCAATTGTAGACGCAGTTCATGGGAAACTCGGTGGCACCAAAGTTCAGGCCGAGGAAGTTGTCGATACTGTCATCGATTCTATCGTCAGTACTTTGAAGAAAGGTGACGAGGTCTCGATTGCGGGCTTAGGCATCTTCTCTACCAAGACTCGCGCCGCAAGACAAGCTAGGAACCCTCGTACTGGTGAGACTATATCTGTCCCATCAATGAGAGTACCAAAGTTTCGTCCTGCCAAGGCTCTCAAGGATGCTGTTCGTTAATCCGAACTACATTTAAAAACAAAAACCCCGCCTTGGCGGGGTTTTTGTTAATCTACTTTGTATTTATCTTTTATATCTTGCACCCCCTTTTCATCTTCGGCTTCGTTCTTCTCTCTGGCTTCCCTGCCTAGTCTGTTTAGTTCGTCGCCCCCAAGTGTCATAAGTTCCGAAACTTTCTCTTCCAAGTACTTCTGCTCGTTCTTTGTAGGATCATCTAGTACTTCTGCAAGAAGTATCTCTAAGATATTACCTATATGAGCACCTGGTTTGGTGTTGGTTATCCTCATAATGTCAGCTCCGTTAACCTTGAGTTGCTTCACAGAGACTGGGTCTCGCATTACTTCTTCTATCATTGAGTGATACTTGCGGAGTCTGTATGTAGTCTCCTTCGGTCTGCCCATGCCTGTCCTGTCCGAGGCGCGTAGGTTCATCAGGTCCCAGATGAGGTCGGGTCCAACGTTTCTCACCATCCTTCTTACAGCCGATAGGGTGATGGTTTCCGTCTCAGAGAAGAACATGTGCCAGCGGATTAGCTTGACCACCTTATCCAACGTCTCCTTGGGGAACTTCAAATCTGTGAGGATATTCCTAGCTATTTTGGCCCCGACCACTTCGTGACCGTAGAAGGTCCACTCCCCGTTTAGTATCTTTCTTGTATGGGGCTTGGCGATGTCGTGTAGAAGTGCAGCGACTCTTATGTGCAGAGGGTAGTTCTTCTCCGCGGCGTGGTCTAGAGAGCGTAGCAAGTGCTCCCACACTGTGTATATGTGTGCTTTGTTCTGCTCTACTCCTACTCCCCTCTCAAACTCTGGAGATAAGTATGAGAGCATCCTGAGTTGCGTGGCAAGTCCTAAAGCTATGGATGGTGCTGGAGACATAATTATTTTTATAAACTCGTCTCTAACGCGCTCCCTAGAGATGTTGGCTAAAAGATTTTTGTTCTTCTCTATTGAGTTTAGGGTGTCCATCTCGATAGCGAAGTTGAGCTCGGAAGCAAATCGCAACGCTCTAAGCATCCTTAGGGCATCCTCGCCAAATCTTTTGTCAGGTTCTCCTACTGTTCTTATGAGTTTGTTCTTCAGGTCCTTCTCTCCTTCTACTAGGTCTATTAGCTTGCCTTCCTTCACATCATAAGCAAGCGCGTTTATTGTAAAGTCTCTCCTCTTCACATCCTCCTCCAGAGTTTTGGCCCACTTCACTTCGTCTGGGTGCCTGTTGTCTGTGTACTCACTCTCTGTTCTATATGGAGTTACTTCTACGACCTTGAGAGTTTCCTCTGTAGCATCATCGTTCACCACGCCGACGGTGCCGAAGTCGTTCTCGTAGAAGGTATGAGGAAAGAGCGCCACTATTTCCTCCGGAGTTGCGTTGGTGGTGATGTCCCAGTCTTTAGGCTTCTTGTCTAAAAGGAGATCTCTCACACATCCTCCGACTAGATAACTTTGGAAGCCTTTTGAGCTAAGGGTACTTGAAACTTTCTCTACTTCTGTTGGAATATGCAATTTCATTGGATTGTGCCCCCAGCAGGAATCGAACCCACATCCCTTGTTCCGAAGACAAGTACTCTATCCGTTGAGCTATGGGGGCAGTATTTTTAATTTTAACCCAGAAAAGGTAGTTTGGTGCGGCCAGGGAGAATCGAACTCCCATCTCATCCTTGGCAAGGACGTGTTCTACCACTAAACCATGGCCGCAAGTAGGAAGATATTAGCGTAAATGAGCCCAAAATGCTAGAGTAAATCTCTCCACGGAGATTACGGAGTGTAAGACGAGCTTGCACTCCGGGCATTCGGACGAAATGTCTCCAGAGGAGCCAATCGTCCTCACTACGGAGTGTAGTACAGCGGTAGTATACGCGCTTCGGGAGTGCGAGACCCGAGTTCGATTCTCGGCACTCCGAAAGCGTAAAACGGACTGTAGTATAACGGTAGTATACATCCATGGGGTGGATGCGGCCCGGGTTCAATTCCCGGCAGTCCGACAATATAGGGTTGGAGGATCAGTCGGGGCGTGGTGTAACGGCTAACATGCCTGTTTTGGGTACAGGTGACTCCGGGTTCGAATCCCGGCGCCCCGACTGAGGCTCTAACTAGTTATAATAGGCCTCTAAATAAGGATATTTTAAGCAAAGCGGGATTAGTTTAATGGTAGAATAAGAGTTTTCCAAACTTTAGGTGGGAGTTCGATTCTCCCATCCCGCACATATCAGTCCATTTTGTCTCTTAAGCGTCCTTTTTGGGTAGGTTTGCTCGTATTTGGGTCTCAAGCTCTTGGAGTCTCCCCTCCCAGAACTTCTGGTACTTAGCTAGCCAGGTAGAGACTCTTATCAAGTTCTCCCCCAAGACGTTACACATGACACGTCGGCCAACCTTCTTGGTAGTGATAAGCTCTGTCTCTCCTAGTATTCGAATATGTTTGAGTAGTGCTGGTAGAGACATCTTGAAGTGCTGTGAGAGCTCCCCCACACTCTGCTCTCCTCGGATAAGCTCGTCCAGAATGCGCCTTCTAGTGGAGTCAGATATGGCGTAAAGCATGCGATCCAGCTCAACTTTCTGATACTTAACCATATGGTAAAGTATACCAATTTTGTGTTGCAAAACAAGCTTTATACGATGTTGTCCACAATTTCAACAGTAGCTTTTCTGCTTCTTTCATCAATCTTTACCACAGCCAGGTCTAGTTGCCAGTCTTGGTCAATCTTCCTGTCCAAGAGGTATGTCTGGATGGCTCTATGGAGTCTCTGGATCTTGCCGGGGTGCATGTTCTCCTCTGCTCTTATGTGAGAGTCCACACCAACCGACTTAACCTCTACAAAGTGGATGACCCCACCCTTCTCAGCCACTATGTCTAACTCACCCCACTTCCTCAGGTAGTTTCTGTCCAAGAGTTTAAAACCATGTTTCTCAAGAAACGCGCAAGCCACGTTCTCACCCAAGTCACCAAACTGTCTCTTCGCCGACTTAGTCATGGGCATATTATTTCACATGTAACATTTCCCTGGCCATAGCACGGGCGAGGCACAAGAAACTCTATACTATTTATATACGTTTCACGTGAAAGCTATTTAAGGCTCATATATATTATATGGCTTAAATTAAAGACTTTTGTCTTTGCTTGTCCGACATATTATGTCTCTTATTCACACTCTCCCCACACTTATCCCCACATTGCAAACTTCATCAGAGATTTATCTTGATACAAAGCCATAAAACAAAAACCCTGCCTCATATCGGTGGGCAGGGTGTGTCGCGCTAAGCGACAGAAAGGGGACTCCAGTCAGAGACATGGAGGGTAAGAGCGAACGGCTTCAAAATTTAAGAGTGAGGAAGCGTCGCTCTAACAGCTCATACCACGAACCAGAGATTCTTTCGCGGCTGATCAGGCCAGAAGTACAATGCAGAGGATTCTGATCTGAGGGGGAGACAACAGAACTTCTTCCTCGCGTCTGGTATAAAGTATATTCCTAAAGGACACAAATACAATTACAAATCTGTGGACAACTTTATTTGTCCTTTAGTGTGATAGATATAGGACAGTGGTCAGAGCCCAAAACATGGCTTAGAATCTCAACTTTTTGTATCCTAGGCATTAGTCTCTTAGATACAAAGAAATAATCTATTCTCCAACCAACATTCCTTTCTCTCGCATGGCTTAGGTAGTTCCACCACGTGTAGTGACCATTACCTTTGGTGAAGTGTCTGAAGGAATCTACGAAGCCGGCTTGTATCATGTTATCCACACCCTCGCGCTCTTCTTTGGTAAAGCCGTGCTCGCCGACATTGGGCTTCGGATTAGCTAGGTCATCTTCTGTGTGGGCAACGTTGAAGTCGCCTGTGTAGATGACTGGCTTCTTCTTGTCCAATTCGCTTACAAACTCTAGGAAGGCCGGATCCCACTTCTTGTGCCTAAATTGGAGTCTAGATAGGTCGGGTTTGGAGTTGGGGGTATAGCAGTTTACTAGGTAGAAGTCCTCAAACTCGGCTGTTATGACCCTGCCCTCGGCAGTAGGGTCGCCATAATCATCAATGTTTAGGCCATATTTCTCAACAATGTTACTTGTGAAACCCAAGGTTATAGAAATAGGCTTGGTTTTGGTAAAGATAGCTGTGCCACTGTAACCCTTCTTCCTTGTGGAGGAGTTCCAGTATTCTTCGTATTTGGGCAAATCTATCTCAACTTGGCCCTGTTCGGCCTTGGTTTCTTGTAGAGCGACTACATCCGGCTGATACTCTTCTATAAGTGGCACGAAGAGGTTCTTCTTGTGCACAGCCCTAATACCATTCACATTCCAAGATATTATTTGCATTACCATTACATGATATACTTTTTTTATGAAGAAGCTCCTTTTGGTAATAGTAATCGTTGCGGCTCTGGCACTTGGAGGGTATCTCTTCCTAAATAGGGGAGCAGATGCGCCAAAAGACGAGACCCCTATTGAAAACGTGACCAAAAAGGATGGTGTAACCGTGGCCAAGACCGATGTAACCAAGTCTGGCTCCAAGGTCCCACAAGGCTTTCCTACTGATATACCTATAGAGTCAGTAAACGTGACAGATAGCTACAAGGCCTTCTATGAGAGGGTGCAGGCTACGCAGTATACGGTCAACTACACCTCCGATAGAGATAGGGAGGACCTTTGGAACATGTACTCCAAGTTTATGAACGACTCTGGCTACAGGATAGACGTGGCGCAGACCTCTAGGGGCTTGGGCCAGATATCCGGGTCTAAGGGGGACGACTCACTGTCTATCATAGTGACCTCAAGCAACGGTATAACCTTGGTACAGCTTAGTTATTTGGATAGATAATGCTTAAGAATAGCAACCTAGGCCCACTCCTCATCATCTTGGTCTTCTTGCTCCTGGCTGTGTCTGGCTATGTTGTGAGAGAGAAGCGCTGGCCAGGGCTACCTTGGAGCTTGGGGGTTGCCCCTACCAAGTTCACTCTCATATTAGAAGCACCTCAAGGGGGCGTGGTGGCTGGCTTCCCGGTTGAGTTCTTGAAGTTGGTTAAGGATATGCAGATAGAGGAGTCTGCTAAGTATAGGGTGGAGGAGGCGGTGGGGGGGGCTCTGGTCTACACCACTACATACACTACAAGTGCTTCTATAGCAGACCTCTTTGCTGGATACGTGGAGTACTTAAGTGACGAGGGCTACACAATACTTAAGACCGTGGCCCAAAGTGGTCGCTCTACTATAGAGGCGGTAAGCACCGAGCACGCAGTCTCTATAGATATATCAATATCCACCAGGACGAAGAAGCAGGTGAGGATAGATGTGAGAGGTGGCGTGGTACAATAAATTGTAAGTTATTTAAATAAAAAGATGAAAAAATTTTTAATCCTACCCGTTCTCCTCATCACCTTCGCTTCCGTAGCTCACGCTCAATGGACAGAGCCAACTCTCACTCCTCCAAGTGGTAACGTACTCGCTCCACTTAGGAACCCGATTACAGAATTTTTAAATATTAATAATGTTGCTGTGGATAAGAAGATTAGATTTAACAGAACGGGAGGGAACATCTTTTCTATAGAGCAGGACACGAATAGGTTGTACTTTTATAATGAGACTACATCCTCACCACTTTTTACTTTGTTGAATAACGGCAACGTTGGAATAGGAATACAAAGCCCAGGCACCAGGCTCACTGTTGTATCTCCTTCAATAAACCAAACCTTATCTAACTTTTCTTGCGCTGTGGGTGGATTCTGCCAGATTATTGTAAGTGATGGCACAAGAACTGGAGACCTGGGTGTGAGTGGTGGCTCTGTGTATGTTGGTTCAAATAGTGCACACCCTCTTCAGCTTAGAACTGGTGCGACAACCAGAGCACTTATTGATGCCTCTGGTAACTTCGGCATTGGCACTGTCTCTCCAACACAACTTCTAACTGTAAATGGTACGACTCTAACAAACAGGCTTAATGTCATTGGTAATGGGTATGGACTTATAAACGCAAACATCGCTACCGACAATACAGCTGGTATTTCTCTACATTATCCAAGCGTTACTGCATGGCAGTTGGGTAGAAGGGGATCATCTATAGCGATAGCCACAACTGGTGGTGCAGTCTCAGATGCAATGGGTACAGATAGACTTCTTATAACCAATGCAGGTAACGTTGGTATAGGCAACTCTGCTCCAGCTTATAGACTTGATGTGGCTGGGGATATAAACGTCACCGGCTGTGTCCGTGTAGCAGGAGTATGTACGGGCTCTGGGTCTCTTGCAGGTTCGGGTACAACAAATACCTTAGCAATGTTTACTGCCGCTTCAACTCTTGGTGATTCAAGGTTGTCACAGCAAGCAGATGGATCTGTGAGAACTACAAGCCCAACTGGTTATGTAGATGTTGGTCCTAAGAATGCCGGCTTTAACCACATATATACAGATAGACCTGCAACAATCTTCAACACAGGAGTTTGGGCTATATCTGGTATCTTTAGTGCATACAATACTGATAATCTAAGACTTCAGACCAATGGTACTGATAGGATCACCGCTCTAGCATCAAATGGTAACGTGGGTATAGGTACAAATCTTCCGACACAGCGTCTTTCAGTAGCGGGTAATATTAACAAAACAGGCTCTTGGATATTAAGCGGGAATGCAAACTGGGGTCCAAATGCACTTGAAGTGTATAACTCCAACTGGGACGGGGCTTCAAATAATAATTACGGAACACTGGCCGCTGGACATGTATATAGCTACAACGGTTTACAGTCAGGTGGTGCAACTGGTAACGAAGCTGGTGACGGGCAACTATATGTAGCTGGTACATCTATGCTTATGGGTAGGGTGGGTATTGGAATGAGTAATCCATCTTATATGTTGCAGGTTAGTGGTAGTGCTAGAGTGGATGGTGACGGTGGAGGTGGAGCGACGGTGGTTGCAGTAAACACGAATCCAACCACAGGTGAAGGTTTGTCGGCTACGGGCCCAGTTACTGGCGTCTATGGATATAGTACCAACAATGGTTGGGGAGTAAGGGGTGTAGGTGGAGGGGCAAGTGGCACAGGTGTCAGGGGAGAGGGGTACTATGGAGTTAGAGGCCAAGCTCAGAACGGACCACCTTATGCAACATATGGTGTATATGGAGCAACTGAAGGCATATATGGCACAGGCGCGTATGGAGTTTATTGTTTAGCTACATCACCAGGCAGCTTGTGTGGAGGCAACAAGTCGTGGACACCAGCTTCTGACATAAGGCTAAAGGAAAACGTTTCCAGTTTAAGCAACCCCTTAAGCAAGGCATTGCAATTAAGACCGGTTAACTTCGAGTGGAAGAGTGATACTCTAAATGCAAATAACATTGGGTTCATCGCACAAGAGGTAAAAAAGATTTTGCCCGATATTGTATTGAAGGGTGCAGATGACTTCTATGTTTTGAATTACGATTCCATTACTGCAGTGGCAATCGGTGCGATTAAGGAACTAAACACAAAAGTTGAGAGGTTAGAAGCAGAGAATGACGACTTGAAGGCAAGACTAGAGAGACTCGAAGCTAAGCTAAAATAAACAAAATGAAGAGGCTACTCATCACAGCTGGCTTCTTCTTCCTAGCCATAGGCTTCTTCGCTACACCTGCTTCTGCGCAGACGGTTAGTCTCTCTGGCTTCGCTTGGTCTGATCTTCCTAGTACAAACACGGAAGTAGGTGCAGGGTGGATAAGCTTTTCGGGACCAGGGTACGGCGTAGTAGCAAATCAATCTACAGGTAACCTCTCTGGTTATGCTTGGTCTTCTAACTACGGTTGGCTCTCCTTCAATTTATCTGATGTATCTGGCTGTCCTTCTGCGCCTTGTCAGCCGAACGTAAGTCCTTCTACGGGAGCTGTCACAGGTTGGGCTAGGTTCATCGCAGCTCCAGCAGGTACTACAGGGGTGTGGAACGGCTGGGTGCATCTATCGGGCAGTAATTATTCTGTGACGTATTCACCTAATCCATCTACGGGTTCCCCGAGATTCTCTGGCTATGCTTGGGGTCAAAACGACATAGGTTGGATACACTTTTCAAACGACGCCAACTGCACCATTTACTGCGTGACGATGGATCCACTTACTCCGCCAGAGGCGACTATCAATATAGTAGTAGTACCAGCCAGCGCTTCTTGGACCATCAACCCCGGCTCTATAGTTGGTACGGGTAACGGTACTGCTACCGTCACTCCATCTCAAGCAGGTACTACTTATACAGTTACAGGAGGTTCGGCTCCATCTGGATACGACTTCCCGCCTGTTATCACCAACTCTCAAGGAGGAGGATCGTCGTGGCTTATCCTGCCAGGAACTTCTATAACCTTTACTATTACTTATCCACAGTCATTTAATTACACACTCACAAGTAGTGGCACAGCCAATGTTCAGAAGGCTGGTATAGTACAACCACACATACCGCCGGGGCCCGTTATTACGGCAACACATACAGCTGGTACGGGACAAGCAGTTTGGTTGGCAGCCTCAGGAGTTCCTAGCGGGGCAACGATATCTTTCTCTGGCAACGGATGCACCCCAACTGCTGGTAGTCCTTGCAATTATCCTGTTACGGCAACTGCTGATCCTAATACACTTGCTGGAACCTACCCTATAACTGTTACTGGTTTACCTCTAAATAGAACAACCACCTTCGATCTAGTTATAACCGACTCACCAAACATGGTCTTGAGTTGCGTTGCAAATCCTACATCAGTTCAGGTCGGTGTTGACGTAACATGGACTGCGAGCGTCACTGATCCCAACAACAACTCTCCATACACTTATTCTTGGAGTGGCGTGGGTGTGCCAGAGGAGCAAACCTTAGAGGCCACAGCAGACGCCTCCTTTACTATGAGTTACTCCACTACCGGACAAAAGCAAATACAAGTGACTATTTGGGACGATGTAAGGAATCAAGCAACATGTAATAGCGGTATAAATATCGGAGTGAATCCAGGTTTTGGTGAGTTCTAAGTGTGTCTACTAATAGATAGGCGTGCTAAAATATTTAAGATATGCACATTGATGAGACAGAACTTAAGCGTCTGGTGCTCGACTCGGGCCTTGTCTCCAAGAAGGATGTAGACGATGCGGCCCGTTTTGCCGATGAGAACGACCAAAACCTAGGCAAGGTCCTAGTGAGTAGGGGAGTTATCACCGAAGACGAGTTTAGAAGACTCCAGAGTTACATCTTGGGCATCCCCTTCGTTGATCTCAAGAACCAGAAGCTAAACATCGAGGTCCTCTCTCTCATCCCAGAGCCAATCGCGAGGAACCACAATATAGTCGCCTTCAAGAAGAGCGGTGACTCTCTAGAGGTAGCAATGCTCGACACCGAGGACATGACCGCCATAGACTTCGTAAGGAAGAAGGTGGGTCTAAAGATCCTCCCAAGACTCACCGACAATGAGTCTATGAAGTGGGCTCTTGTTTCTTACCAGAAGAGTCTAAAGGACGAGTTCGGTAGCGTGATAGAGAAAGTTGTGGGGTCTATAAAGGATGTTACAAAAGGTAGTGAGGACAACGCTTCGGATCTTAAGAAGCTGGCTGATGACATCCCAGTGGTGAAGGTTGTAGACACTTTGCTAAAGCATGCCATCGTCCAAGATGCATCAGATATTCATATAGAGCCAGAGGATGAGCAAGTCTTGGTCCGTTATCGTATCGACGGCATACTCCATGACTCCATGGTCTTGCCGAAGAACACCGCCCCCGGTATCACCGCTCGCATTAAGGTGCTCTCCAACCTCAAGCTCGATGAGAAGAGAGTGCCTCAAGACGGACGCTTCAAGATAGACCTCGATGGGGAGAAGGTCTCCTTCCGCGTCTCGACTCTTCCAACCTACTATGGAGAGAAGACAGTTATGCGTATCTTGAGGGAGAATGCGTCAGGCTTCACCCTCGAGTCCTTGGGCTTCCACGGCTATGGTCTTGAGACGATACACAACGCTATCAAGCTCACGACCGGTATGATACTTACTACCGGCCCTACTGGTAGCGGTAAGACAACCACTCTCTACACAGTGCTTGACCTTGTGAACAACCCAGATGTGAATATCTCTACTATCGAGGACCCTATTGAGTACCAGATGAAGAGGGTAAACCAAACTCAAGTGCGTCCAGAGATCGGCTTCACCTTCTCGCAAGGACTTCGTACTCTTGTGCGTCAGGACCCAGACATCATCATGGTGGGAGAGATACGCGACAATGAGACAGCGGCTCTTGCGGTGAACGCCGCTCTCACCGGTCACCTTGTGCTCTCGACACTCCACACCAACTCAGCTGCTGGAGCTATACCAAGACTCTTGGATATGAAGGTGGAGCCCTTCCTCCTTACCTCGACTCTTCAGGTGATAGTGGCTCAGAGGTTGGTGAGGAAGCTTGGTCAAGGGAAGAAGAAGTACTTCCTCAACAAGACAGAGATAGAGTCATTGGGCCACATCATCGACCTAGACAGGATGTTAGACCTGCTTAAGAAGGAGAACATCGTGCCTAAGAGCGCCGAGTGGAAGGACGTACCCTTCTACAAACCAAACCCAGATGATGAGGGGGCTGGATATCAGAGCCGTATAGGTATACACGAGATTCTTAAGGTTACGGAGCCCGTTAAAGCCTTGATACTCAAGAATGCTTCAGGCAAGGAGATAGAGGAAGTAGGCAAGAAGGATGGCATGATGACCATGCTTGAGGATGGTATATACAAGGCTACCTTGGGTCAGACAAGTATCGAAGAAGTGCTAAGAGTGATATCAGAATAAAATGCTTTATACCTACACAGCAAAGAATGCCAAAGGAGAGGTCTACACCAACGACTATGAGGCACAAAGCAAGATTGATGTTTATGCCAAGGTTAGAGACGAAGGAGGTAGGATTTTGAGCGTGAGAGAGAAGAAGTATGCCAAGCTAAGTAGCTCCTTCAACTCTATCCTTAGTCGTATTAGTGCCAGAGACAAGATCGTCTTTGCCAAGAACTTGGCCGCCATGCTCTCTGCTGGACTCTCTATGACGAGAGCTTTGGATGTGATGGAGAAGCAGGCTAGGAAGGGAGCACTCCAGAAGCTCCTACACGACCTAGCTCAAGATGTAAGCAAGGGCATACCCTTCTCCGAAGCGTTGAAGAAGCGACCAGACGTCTTCCCATCTATCTTTGTCTCTATGGCCTTAGCTGGAGAGGAGTCTGGCAACCTTTCGGAGTCTCTAAATGTTATTGCCGGCCAGATGGACAAGTCCTACTCACTCACAAGGAGAGTAAGGGGAGCGATGATATACCCAGCGGTCATCATCTCTCTCATGATAGTTATTTCAATACTCCTACTTATATATATGGTGCCAACTCTTACAGCCACCTTCCAAGGTCTTGGGGTTGAGCTTCCTCTTACCACCAGGATCATCATCAAGGCTTCGGACTTTATGATAAAGAACACAACTCTATTTATCTCCGCATTACTGGGAGTAGTTGTTGCTACAGTAGCCTTCTCGAGGAGTGGCTTGGGTAAGAGGTTGTTTGACATCATCTCTCTCAAGCTTCCGGTTATCGGGACCATTATCATGGAGGTCAACAGCGCCCGCACTGCACGCACAATGTCATCTCTACTCTCCTCTGGCGTGCCTATAGTGAGTGCTATCGAGGTTACATCAGCAGTGGTGCCAAACCATTTGTACAAAGCTGTTTTGATCGAGGCTCAAAGTGCAATACAGAAGGGAGAGACTATCTCAACTGTCTTAGCTCGTCATGAGAACATCTACCCACCCTTCATCTCGGAGATGACAGCCGTGGGCGAGGAGACAGGCAAGATCGCTCAGATGCTTCTCAATGTTGCTGTGTTTTATGAGGACGATGTGGACGAGAAGACGAAGAACCTCTCAACCATCATCGAGCCAGTACTTATGATTATCATAGGTATTGGTGTGGCTATCTTCGCTCTATCGATGCTTGCTCCTACTTACTCACTAGTAGATGTAATCTAATGAATAGGGGATTAACTATCATAGAGATAATAATAGCCATAGGTATCTCTATCCTCTTGCTAACAGTTGTGGGGCTTCCCTTCAAGAGGATGAACGAGACTCAAGTCTTGTCCAAGGAGATGGCCAACGTTATGGGTGTACTCAACAACACTCGCTCTATGTCTGTGTCTTCCAAGGGAGGTGTAGCACACGGCGTGCATCTATCTACAAACGAGGTTGTCGTATTTAGCGGGGAGACCTACTCCGAGTCAGACCCGAACAACGTCTCTGTGCCGCTACACTCTTTGGTAAACATCTCCAACATATCTTTGGCAGGAGGCACCAGTAACATCGTCTTTGACCAGCTGACAGGTGAGACCTCCTCAACAGGGACCATCACACTCTCTCTAGTAGCCTCTTCTACCCAGACGAAGATAATCACGGTAAGAGCTACGGGCTTAATTGATGGCACTCCATGATGAAGAACCGCGGTATGAGTTTGGCAGAGATAGTGGTGGCCGCTACGATTATCACGGTGTTTGTCGTAGCTTTGGCAGGAGTGTATAACCTTCATCTAAAGTCTATTTTCGCTGCACCAAGGCAAGTTAAGGCAAGCTTCCTCAACGAGGAGGGGATAGAGGCAGTTAAGTACTTGAGGAACTTGTCTTGGAGTACGTACATAGCCCCACTCTCTCTCGAGACAGACTACTTTTTGGTCTGGCAGAACAACCGTTTTGAGATAACCACTGATAACACTTATATAGACTCTCTCTTTGAGAGGAAGGTGGTGCTTAGTGAGGTACTTAGAGACGCCCAGAGCAATATCGTGGATGCAGGTGGAACCCCAGACACAAATATAAGGAGAGTCACTGTCACCACTTCATGGCGAGAGGGCAACGCCACTAGCACCAAGCACCTCACCACTTATATGACTGATCTTTTCGATAATTAATATGTTGATAAAAACCAAAACAAGAGGTTACTCGCTCATAGAAATAATCATATATGTAGCCATTTTGGCAGGTATTACTATAGTAATTGTAGGTATTTTGACCCAAATATCCTCCTCAAGAGGGAGACTAACAGCAGCTCAAAGAGTGGCTACTTCTGCAGGCTTGTCTCTAGATAGAGTCACAAGAGAGGTCCACACAGCTTCTGGAGTCAACACAGCTTCAAGTGTTTTCGACACCAACCCTGGGAGATTAGTTTTGAGTGGTTCGGAGTCGGGCGTTCCTTATACAGTCGAGTTCTCTTTGGTGGGTGGTGCTCTCAATATTATTAGGAACGGAGTTAATACAGGTCCTCTTACGGAGGTGGGGGTAAATGTGATCGAGCTAATCTTTAGACGTAGTGCTTCTTCCACCGATCAGGCTATTAGTATAGAGATGACGCTTGAGAGTGGGACGAGCACTGCATATAAGAGTGAGAAGTTCTATACCACAGCTATACTTAAGCAATCACTATGAGTAACTTTCTTAAGAAGAGAGAAGGGGGGCAGGTGGTGATAACGGTAGCGACCCTTTTCTTGATGCTCTCTCTTACAATGATCTTGGGTATGTCGGGGCCGGTCTTCAGAAGCCAGCGTGTAGTGGCTGACCTCATCTCCTCTAAGCAGAGCTATTATCTAGCCGAGGCTGGGACCGAGGATGTTGTTTATAGGATTTCTCACGGGATGCCGTATAGCACTAGTGGGCAGACTCTATCTATAGATGGTCAAACTGTCACCATCAACACCGAGACGGTGTCGGGGAGGAAGATTGTGACAGCTACTGGTGATTGGAACGATAGTCAGAGAAGTATACAGGCTAGGCTTGTCGCTGGTGAGGGAGTGGCCTTCTACTATGGAGTTCAAATAGGACAGGGGGGCTTCACCATAGGGAACAACTCTGGTATCAACGGTAGCGTTTACTCAAATGGAAGCATCACTGGTTCCAACGGGTCATACATTACTGGCACTGCTGTGGCGGTAGGGAACATTACCAACGTAGATGTGGGCACTTCTACTACAAGCGATGCTTGGGCAACTGGCATAACCAGCATCAATGTCACAGGCAACTTGTATTGCCAGACTGGTACCGGCAACAACAAGTCATGCAACCTTTCCAAGGGAGTTCCTCCAAGTGTTGGGTATCCACTGACCGAAGAGGAGATAAATGGTTGGAAGGCTGATGCATCGGCTGGTGGCACGACAGTTGGTAATGTGACAATAAGCTCTAACACAACCTTAGGACCTAGGAAGATTGAGGGAAATCTTATTGTAAACGCCTTCACTACTCTTACTGTGACGGGGACGATCTATGTTACTGGGAGTATCACACTTGGTAATGATGCTGGAGTTAGGCTTTCTTCTGGTTATGGTGAGTCTGGGGGTATCGTGATGTCTGATGGCACAATTACATTTAACAACAACGTCACCTTGGCGGGCTCTGGCACATCTGGTAGCTATCTTATGATGATGACGAACAGCAATTCCTCCTCGGCCATATCTATTGGTAATGGCAACACAACCGAGGTCATTCTCTATGCTCAAAACGGCACGATACAAATGGGTAACAATGCCAATGTTAGGTCTTTGACCGCTAATACCATCGCCCTAGGTAACAACACCGTACTCAACTACACTCAAGGTCTTCTTGACGCAGTCTTTAATAGTGGTCCAAGTGGTGGGTATCAGATAGATGGCTGGAAGGATGTTAAGTAAGTCCCCCTCTTCGTGATATATTACTCCTATGAAGATGATACTCGTCGGTAACTGGAAGAACCACCCGAGCTCTATAAAGGAAGCCAAGAACATCCTAAACGGCCTAACCAGAAGGTCTAAGATATTAAAAAAGCTAAGCACATACATAGCCCCACCAAGCGCCTATATGGACTTGGTATCCAGTAAGGTGCGGGGAGTAGGAGGGCTCGCCTCCCAAGACATCTTCCACACTACTTTTGGTACATATACCGGCACTACTAGTGTTGAGATGCTCAAGAGTTTTGGTGTCAGACTCTCTATAGTGGGTCATAGTGAAAGGAGAAAGCTTGGTGAGACAAACCAGATGGTATCCGAGAAGCTAAGAGTAGCTTTGAAGTCGGGCATTACTCCACTCTTATGTGTTGGTGAGGATGTGCATGATGTTGAAGGAGGTTACTTTGAAGTCTTAAGAGAGCAAATAAAGAGCTCACTTGATGGTATCAAGAAGGGTGAGGAGGCTAAGAAGCTCATCATCGCCTATGAGCCAGTCTGGGCTATAGGAGACAAGGCGGACAAAGCTATGGAACCTCTAGAGCTTAGTCAAATGGTCATCTTTATCAGGAAGGTTTTGACAGAAGCCTTTGGTAGGAAGGTGGCAGACCACATACCAGTGCTATATGGCGGATCTGTTGATGACACTAATGCAGAGTCTCTAATACAAAGCACGGGTATAAACGGATTCCTCGTTGGGCGAGCCTCACTTAATCCAGAGATGTTTGCCGAGATAGCTCAAGCTCTCACGAAATAAAATGAAGTCAATAACAGAAGCCCAAGACCTTCAGGGTAAGAGAGTCTTAGTACGAGTAGACTGGAACGTCCCAATAATAAACGGCGAGGTCGTAGATGATTTTCGTATTGCTAAGAGTCTTAAGACTATAAACTATTTGATAGAGAGAGGAGCTAAGGTTATCTTGTGTACTCATCTTGAGCCAGAAGATCTCTCAGTAGAACCACTTAAGAAGTTTGTACCAGAGGGAGCAGAACTCCTAGAAAATCTAAGAAGAAATGCCGGAGAGAAAGCAAACTCTGATGACTTTGCCAAAGAGCTGGCGGAGCACGCAGACATTTATGTGAATGATGCCTTCTCTGTCTCGCACCGCGATCATGCCTCTATAGTCGGGGTGCCAAAGTTTTTGCCTAGCTTTGCGGGGTTCGGTCTTATGGATGAGGTAGAGAATCTCTCTAAAGCCTTTAGCCCCAAGCGGCCCTTCCTCTTTATCCTCGGTGGCGCGAAGTTTGAGACCAAGTTGCCTCTCGTTAAGAAGTTTCAATCTATTGCCGACAGTATCTTTATTGCTGGGGCAAATGCCAAGCCGGCTCTCGAGATGGGCTTTGCCAATGTGCCTAATATAACCTTGCCGGTGGGGGATGTATCAGCCACAGACCTAACAGAAGAAAATTTGGAAATACTCAAAGACAAAATATCAAAAGCAGAGTTTGTTGTATGGAACGGACCCCTAGGTAAGTATGAGGAGGGCCTTAAGGCTGGGACACTCAAGCTGGCCCTAATACTTGGCGAGTCAGGTAAGGAGGTGATAGTAGGTGGTGCCGACACTCTCGCAGCGATAAAGGAGTTAGGGATATTTGATAAGTTCAACTTCGTCTCCTCTGGGGGTGGAGCAATGCTCGACTTTTTGGCCAATAGCACTCTTCCAGGTATCGAAGCCTTAAACTCTGGGTCCTCCGTCCTCTAAGCTCTGAGGTATTAAGTGTATGTGAGTATGGGCAACATCTTTGCCTACGATACCAAGTCTCACGAAGTCAGCTTTGTAATCTGCTTTAAGCTGATCCGCCACCTTCTTGGCGGTGATAAACAACTCTTCATATAACGGGCTTGGTATATCGGTAAACCATCTGAAGTGCTCCTTGGGTACGAGTAGGGTGTGCCCTTTGGCGACTGGGTTGATGTCGAAGAAGGCAACAAACTTGTCGTCTTCGTATACAAAGTTCGAATGTATCTCCTTGCTAGCAATTTTACAAAAGATGCAGTTCGGGTCGGTCATTAGTAGGAAGTTTGATATACCAAGTTGCCTTGCGAGTCGTAGAGGGAAAGAGTTTCGTCTTCTGTGGCCCACATCTCCCAAGGTCTGTGTAGATACACGTGCCAAGCGCGTCCCTCGAAGTCCTTGTCGCTCTGATGGTTGGCTATGCAACCTGCGTAATTGTAGTTCTTCTTGATGAAGCTTGTGCACATACTTGTGAGGCCCTCAAAGCCGTCTACACATCCTTCACACTGCTCTCCATCGCTTTTAACTCCATCAAACTTTGGCTTGTGGCAACTCCTCATGCTCTCTATATACCTCTTGCAGGCAGAGTCGAGGCTTCCGACTTGAGGGGTCTCGCTTGGTCTAACACACATCTTCTCCACTCCAGAGGGGAAGGAGTAGTCTTCCGCAAGGTATCCTGTGCACGAGTTCTCCTTAAAGCTCACCACAGGGAAGGAGGTTAGGTTACCAGGTCCGCCGGAGACTACTACCGCTCTCTCATTTGGCTTAAGCACAATGCTCTCTAGAGTGTTCCTGCCTTGAGGGGAGAGAACTCGTACTCCTTGAGGGATTACTCCGGTGTCCGATGAGTACTGTACATAGCTACTGCCGACAGCATAGCTCCTTCCTGACTTACCGTTCCCCAGTCTCCAGCCAGTGATGTTGATGCTGTTTAGTCCTCTATTCTCTATCACCACATACTCAGACATTGGGTCAGAGGTGTATCTAGCGTTGCCTGTGTTTACATAGACGGTTCCTTGTGGGACGCCACTAGTGCTTACGTACTTGGGGTCGCTATTGGTGGTTTGTACAGGTATAGATCCTGGCCACTGGTTGAGTCCAAGCCTAGCCTCCTTAGGTAGAAGTATGGCAAATATGACTATGCTTATAGCGAAGAGGGTTAGTAATCCTTCTACAAAGGCACCCTTCTCTCCATTTCTTTTCATGGAATGTATAATAACACGATGTCTTTTCCCGATATCTTAGAAAAACTGCTCAGGAAGAGAGGTGTAACCAAAGACGCTGAAGAAGACTTCCTATCACCAAAGTACGAAAACCTCCACGACCCTCTTCTCCTGCCAAACATGGAGAGAGCTCGTGATAGAGTGATAAGCGCAATAAACAACAAGGAGCACATCTTCGTCTTCTCTGACTACGACGCAGACGGTATCCCTGGAGCAGTGGTACTCTCCGACTTCTTCAAGCGTATCAAGTATGACAATGTCTCTTTCTATATACCGCACAGGCACGATGAGGGCTTTGGGCTAAGTACCGATGCAGTAGACGAGGCTAAGGAGCGAGGAGCCAAGCTCATCATCACTATAGACTGTGGCACTGCAGATATAAAAGAGGTGGATCATGCCAATGCTCTTGGCATTGACGTTGTCATCACTGACCATCACGAAGCTCATGAGTTGCCTAAAGCCTTCGCAATTGTGAACCCGAAGATAAAGGGGAGTGAGTACCCCTTCGACGGACTTTGTGGAGCGGGGGTGGCTTATAAGCTTGTCCAAGCTATTTATGCCAAAGAGAGCTTTGGTCAGAAGGAGGGGATAGAGAAGTGGTCACTCGATATGGTGGCCATAGCAACACTTAGCGACATGGTACCACTTGTAGGGGAGAACAGGATTCTCTCTCGCTTCGGCCTTGAAGTGCTGAAGAAGTCACCTCGACCAGGGCTCCATGCACTTTTGAAAAGGTTGAACATATATCAAGGATACATAACAGAAGATGACATCGCCTTCATGATCACTCCTCGTATCAATGCAGCCTCGAGGATGGGCAAGCCTGAAGACGCCTTCAACCTCCTCTCAACGACAGACCCTAATGAAGCCGAGGAGCTCGCAGCACACTTGGAGAAGATAAATAGCGAGAGGAAAGGAGTAGTCGCCTCAATAGTGAAGGATGTGAAGAAGCACTTAGAAGCGAGAGAGAGTATCCCAGAGGTGATAGTTATCGGTAACCCAGAGTGGAGACCATCGCTCTTGGGCTTGGTGGCCAACTCTATAGTGGAGGAATACATGCGGCCCGCCTTCGTCTGGGGGAGGGATGGTGATGGGATGCTCAAGGGTTCGTGTCGCTCATACAACGGATACAATCTGTTTGAACTAATGAACTTGGCCAAAGACTCCTTTGTAGAGTTTGGTGGGCATGCTGGGGCGGGGGGCTTCTCTATAACTCTCGAAAGTCTCGTGACTCTGGAGGAGAAGCTATCCGAATCTCTCAAGACCTTGGTTATGGGAGATGAGGAGACAGAGGAAGATCGAATAGAGATAGAGGTTAAGGAGATAGGTGACGACCTCTATAGAGCTATATCCATCCTTGCTCCCTTCGGTATGGCGAACCCGAAGCCTGTCTTTAGGATAAGTAACGCCGAGATAAAGTCTGCAAGACAGTTTGGCAAGACAGGGGATCACTTGGAGCTGACTCTAGCCCCCAATATCAAAGCCATCTCCTTCTTCTCTACTTCAGACTCCTACTCCTTACTACCCACTACCACTCTATGTAACCTAGATGCACACCTAGAGAAGTCCTACTTCCGCGGCCGCCCCGAGCTCCGCCTAAGGATTGTTGATATAATCTCTTAATGATAACTATTTTTACTGATGGATCGGCGAGGGGGAACCCGGGGCCGGGAGGCTGGGGGGCCATAATAGCCAAGGAGTTTGATGTGAGGGAGATTGGAGGCTTCGACCCATATACCACCAACAACAAGATGGAGCTCACAGCCGCCATAGAAGCTCTTAAGACTTTGGAGTTTGGGGTAGAGGTCTCTCTCCACACAGACTCGGAGTACGTGATGAAGGGTATGACAGAGTGGATAGGTAACTGGCAGAAGAATGGCTGGAGAACTGCGGCTAAGAAGCCGGTGGAGAACCAAGATTTATGGAAGGATCTCCTCAAAGCCAGTGAGGGCAAAGATATATCGTGGCAGTACGTAGCTGGTCACTCTGGACATAGCGCCAATGACAGGTGCGACGAGATAGCTACAAGGTTTGCCGACGGTCTCTCGGTTGAGCTATATACAGGCCAACGTGGAACATATCCAACAAGTCTCGAGGCGTAATACAAAAATTTTTATTTCTCTCTGGGGTTTTGTATTTGGAGTTTTGCTTGCATCACTCGTGCCTGTACCTCCGCTTGTCTCACTGCTGATTATCTTTGTCGCGCTTGCTGTATATGCAGTGGATAGAAACGTTTTTATTCTAATAGCTCTCACAGCTTTTGCTTTTGGAGTTTTGCGTTATGACATTAAGGACTTCCATATTCTTGTGCCAGCGGGGGAGAGTGGAGTTATTGTTACAGAGCCAGAGAGGAGAGATACAGACACTAGGTTTGTAGTTCGTACCAACACAGGTGAGAAGGTGTTGGTCACCACCGATTTGTATAGCGAGGCGGAGTATGGAGATGAGGTTGTGCTCTTCGGCACACCGAAGACTCTTAAGCCTGGAGGATTCGCTAATTATCTTGCTAAGGACGACATCTATTACACCTTAGATAGAGCCAAGTTAGAAGTAATTTCTAAAGACAAGGGTCATAAAGTTGTGGCCATACTTCTAAGACTTAAGGGCAGTCTGGTCGAGAAGGCTCGAGGCATCTTGCCCGAGCCGGAGTCGAGCTTGCTCTCGGGGCTTATAGTCTCAGGCAAACAAGCCTTACCCAAGGAGACTTTGGAAGAGTTTCGTAGAGCGGGAGTGGTGCACATGGTAGTGCTCTCGGGCTACAACATAACCATCATTGCCGAGTTCCTGCTCTTCTTGTTTGGGTTCTTGGGCTCTAGGAGGAGCGCCATCATTTCTCTCTCTGGGATACTACTCTTTACTCTAATGTCGGGGGCACCAGCTACCGTGGTGAGGGGAGCCATCATGGTCTCGCTCCTACTATTGGGCAAGCTCATGCACAGGAGTGGGGCGCAGTTTAGGATAATCCTATCTACAGCGGTGGTGATGCTAATGTACAACCCAAAGTACTTGGTATTCGACGCATCCTTCCAACTCTCTTTCTTGGCAGTGCTTGGGCTTGTATACGGTACACCGATAATAAAAAGGTTTGCCGAGAGAGTACTGTCTGCTCACGGACAAAAGGGAAATTCGCGACCAGTACTCTCTCGGCTCACTGAGCTTGTCTCCGTTACTTTAGCCACCCAACTTTTCGTCTTCCCATACCTCCTATACAACATGGGTGACTTCTCACTCGTCTTCCTGCTTGCCAATATCTTGATACTGCCTGTCGTGCCCGTGGTGATGCTCATAGGCTTTGTAGCTACTCTAGTTGCCTTCGTATCCAACATCTTGGCATGGCCTCTGGCCTTCCTCTCGCACATACTTCTCTCCTGGATACTTTGGGTTGCAGAGTTTTTTGGCAACTTACCTTTCGCGAGTTTAGAAATAGAAAACTTCCCCTTATGGGGAAGTGCTGTTCTATACGGAATTATCGCTTTTATTGTCTGGCGCTCTCGAGGTTCTTCTCCACACTCTCCCAGTTTAGGTTCTTGAAGAAGGCTTCGACATAGTTCTTCTTCTCCGCTGGAGTGTAGTCTAGGTAGTAGGAGTGCTCCCACATATCTAGTGCGAGTACTGGAGTGAGTCCGCCGAGCTGGCCTAAGTGTTGCTCGTCTACCCAAGATTGTATGAGCTGATCTGTTTGCCTGTCATAAGAGAGGATAGCCCAGCCGACTCCGCGGGTGAGAGCAAGTTCCTTAAACTTATCAAGATTAAACCCCATCTTTTTGATTTCGCTGTCTTCGCTTAATGGCTTTGCTCCGCCAACGAAGTGCTCGAAGTAGACCTCGTGGTTACGCATACCGTTAAACTCGAAGGGGAAGCGTCTATCGTAAGTCGCTCCCTCAAGCAGGGCATTCGCATTCTTCACATAGCCCGCATATAATTTTAGATGCTCCTCTATAGTCTTCTTAGATATGCCCTCAAGATCAGGAATATCAAATTTCTTCTCTTCAAATGTTTTCATGGGCTCTATTATAGCAGTTCTTATAATTTCTAATCTTGTTGTTTGGTTACGAGTTGGTGCGGGTGGGGTAGACAAGCTTGCGGTCCACTTCCTAGATGTGGGGCAGGGTGACGCGATACTAATAGAGTCGCCTACTGGTGGAAGAGTCCTAATAGACGGAGGGCCAAATAGGAGAATCCTAAGCGAGCTTGGTGAGGTCCTGCCCTTTGGCGATAGGCGGATAGACGTGGTTATAGAGTCACATCCAGATCTAGACCATATCAACGGATTGGTGGAGGTCTTAAGAAGGTATGAGGTAGGGGTCTTCGTCCAGTCTGGAGTCGAGTCCTCAAACGAGGTAGATGATCTCATAGACAGGATACTGGATGAGAAGGATATAAGAGAGGTTGTCGCCAAGAGGGGGATGAGGTTAGACCTTGGCGGTGGAGCAGTCCTTCAAATCATCTTCCCCAACACAGATGTATCTAAGTGGGAGACCAATGAGGCGACCACCGTCTCCAAGCTTACTTACGGCGAGTCCACCTTCCTCTTCACCGGAGACTCTACCAAGAGGGCAGAGTATATCCTGCTTGGCTTGGGCGAGGCGGCGTTAGATGTAGATGTGCTACAAGTGGGGCACCATGGCTCGGAGACTTCCACAGGTCCTCTATATATAAAGGCTATTACGCCAGAGTATTCTGTAATATCTTCGGGTAAAGATAACAAATACGGCCATCCTCATAGGGTCACTCTTGATACCTTAAGTAAGTTTGATACCAAGATACTAAACACCGCCCAAGTGGGGCGGATTAAATTTGTGAGTGATGGAGAAACTCTGGAGGTTAAATAATCCCTGCCTTTTTGAGCACAGAGTGAGCACCACGCTTGTTGATGGTCTTGATAGCACGAGTAGAGAGGGTGAGGGTGATGGTCTTCTTAAGCTCAGGCACATAGATGCGCTTCTTCTGGAGGTTGGGGTACTTCCTGACCATACCTGTAGGGTTGAATTGGGTAGCACGAGTGCGGTTGGAGTAACCTCCACCCATGATCGAACCCTTTTTGTTTACTGGGCATATCCTAGCCATAGTGGGCAATACTCTAACATAATTGGTATAATTCGCCAACATGAACATTGATTTCGTCTTTCAGATAGCTGTCCTCATCATGTCTGTAGTCATCCACGAGGTGTCGCACGGCTTTGCTGCAAGGTTTTATGGTGACCACACCGCTGAGTACGAGGGCAGACTCACCCTTAACCCCGTGAAGCATATAGACCCCATTGGCTCTGTCTTCGTGCCTATAATCTCCTATATGTTTGGTGGATTTGTCTTCGGTTGGGCAAAGCCCGTGCCTTATAACCCCTATAACCTCAAGCCCGGTAGGTGGCCTGAGGCTTTCGTGGCTCTAGCAGGGCCTCTCTCCAACATCTCTTTGGCAGTTATCTTCTCTCTTATATTTAGGCTTACCCCAGAGCCAAGTGCCGGCTTCTTCCTCATAACAACCTCAATAATATATGTAAACATCTTGCTTGCGGTCTTCAACCTCATGCCCATCCCACCACTCGACGGCTCAAAGCTCCTCTTCGCCCTCTTCCCAGAGAAGATATATAGACTAAGGAACTTCTTTGAGAGGTATGGGCTAATGCTCGTCATCCTCTTTATCTTCTTTGTTTGGCAACTTATAGCCCCGGTTATCAATCTTATCTTTGGTTTCTTGACCGGTTTGGCTATTTGAGTTAAAGTGAACGCTCTAAATGAGTACGATAAACCAGCTGGTAAAGAAGAGCCGAAACAAGCCTAAGCGTAAGTCCAAGGCCATTGCTTTGACGCGCGGCTTCAACACCATCAAGAACAGGCCTGTTTTCTACACATCTCCCTTCAAGCGAGGTGTTTGTATCAAGGTTACTACCAAGACTCCTAAGAAGCCTAACTCCGCTATCAGGAAAATTGCTAGAGTCCGCCTTACCAACGGCCAAGAGGTTACAGCCTACATCCCAGGAGAGGGTCACAACCTACAAGAGCACTCAGTGGTGATGCTTCGCGGTGG
>JACCDV010457150.1_pt1 | contig 32325 bp, 26 predicted proteins | sample 7446131 | NCBI WGS metagenome assembly JACCDV01 (sample SAMN15323448, study PRJNA562643) | freshwater metagenome | isolation source: river surface water | place: USA:Blue River Watershed | collected 2017-08-17 | reverse complement strand
CTGGAAAAATTATGCGTAGAATCTTGCGTAAAATTGCCGAAGGAGATTTCTCTAATTTTGGAGATACAACCACTTTATTGAATCCAGAAATTGTAGATGAAATTAAAAATGGAAAAATTTAGTTTTTAGTTTATGTGTTAATTGTAGTTGAAAAAAGCTACTCCATTAACGGAGTAGCTTTTTTATTTTAAATAATTGTTCTATTAATAGGTTGAATAAAATTATCTTTACGATCAATCTCAATTTTATGTTTTAACCTTATGAAAAAGAAAATAACGCTAAAACAAATTGCAAAAGAACTCAACGTCTCTATTTCAACAGTTTCAAAATCAATTAGAAACAGCTCCGATATAGGCGAAGAAACAAAACTAAAAGTTCAGGCTTATGCTAAGCAATATCATTACACACCAAATAATATTGCTTTGAGTTTAAAAAACCGAAGAACAAAAACTATAGGAATTATCATTCCCGAAATTGTGCATCACTTTTTTTCTACCGTAATTAATGGAATTGAGCATGTAGCTAATGAAAATGGCTATAATGTAATTATTTGTTTATCTGATGAGTCCTTTGACAAAGAAGTATTGAATATGGAAATGCTTGCCAAAGGAAGTATCGAGGGATTCATTATGTCTTTATCTAAGGAAACCCAGTTTAAAGGTGATTTCAATCATATTACTGAAGTCATCAATCAAGGAATGCCAGTTGTAATGATTGATCGGGTTACAGATGAAGTTTTGTGTGATAAAGTAATTATTGATGATAAAGCAGCTGCTTACGAAGCTGTTCAAAGTTTAATCGATAAAGGTCGAAAAAAGATTGCCCTTGTTACCACTGCCGATTATGTGAGTGTTGGAAAACTTAGAACAGACGGATACACCAAAGCTTTATTGGATAACGACATCCATTATGATGATAATTTAATTATTAAAATAGAGGATATAGATACCAGCGAAATTATCCTAAATAAACTTCTTAAAAACAAAACTATTGATGCTGTTTTTGCTGTAAATGAGTTATTCGCAGTGACCATAATAAAAATAGCTAACAAGATGGGCATTCGTGTTCCTAATGATTTAGCTGTAATTGCGTTTACCGATGGAATCATTTCAAAATATTCAACTCCTTCCATCACAACTGTTAGTCAGAATGGAAAAAAAATGGGCGCAAAAGCTGCTAAAATTCTTATTAGAAGACTAGAAACTGAAACAGAAGAAAGTGATGAACATTATAGGACAGAAGTTATTTCGACTCATTTAATTGAACGCGAATCTACAAATTAAAAGAAATTTGTGAGTTCAATACTAACTACAACCTTGTAGTTGTATTTATTTTTCCAAATTGTATTTAGCCAAATAAAAGTTACAAATATATTTATACATTTACTATTTAATAGCCTATCAAAAGTCAAAAAAAGTTATTAATTGGAGTGTCAATTTGAGCTAACTAAAATAATATATTATGGAAAAACGCAGATTAAATACACTAGAAATCTGGACCATGAGCTTTGGATTTCTTGGAATACAAATGGGATTTGCATTGCAAAATGCCAATGCAAGCCGAATTCTTCAAATTTTTGGTGCAGATGTTCATGAACTTTCTTGGTTCTGGATTATTGCTCCCTTAATGGGACTCATTGTACAACCAATCATTGGGTATTATAGTGATAAAACCTGGGGACGATTTGGCCGAAGAAAACCATTTTTCTTTACCGGAGCTATTTTAGCTTCTATCGGATTAATATTAATGCCACAAGCCGAAATTTTCATTGCAGTTTTACCTGCCTTGTGGGTGGGTGCTGGAATGTTAATGATTATGGATGCATCTTTCAATATTGCCATGGAACCATTCCGAGCTTTAGTGGGAGACAATCTAAGAACTGATCAAAGAACCGCAGGATTTAGTGTACAAACTGCTTTAATTGGTTTTGGTGCGGTAATTGGATCTTGGCTACCGTATGTTTTAACAAATTGGTTTGGAGTTTCCAATAAAGATGAGGAAGGAGGAGTGCCTTATAGTTTAATTTTATCATTTATTATTGGTGCCATTGTATTGGTAGGTTCTGTTTTGGTTTCCATATTTAGTACTAAAGAATACTCTCCCGATGAATTAGCACAATTTGCAGATGAAAAAATCGTAGAAGAAAAAGAATCAAGTCTTTTTAATGTAATTGACGATTTTAGAAAAATGCCTGAAACCATGAGACAATTGGCTTTTGTTCAATTTTTCTCTTGGTTTGGACTATTTGGAATGTGGGTTTTTACAACCCCTGCAATTGCCCACCACATTTATGGTTTACCAATCAGTGACACTAAAAGCGATGCTTATCAAAATGCAGGAGACTGGGTAGGTATATTATTTGGAGTATACAATTTAGTTTCTGCACTATATGCCTTTGCACTTCCTTATATTGCCAAAAAAATCGGCAGAAAACTGACCCATTCTGTTTCCCTAATCATTGGAGGAATAGGATTGATTTCTATTTATTTTATGCCCAATGAAAATTGGATAATTCTTTCGATGATCGCGATAGGTATCGCTTGGGCCAGTATTTTATCCATGCCTTTTGCTATTCTTGCAGGGTCTATCTCGCCACTAAAAATGGGAGTGTACATGGGAATTTTTAACTTCTTTATTGTTATACCTCAAATTATAAATGCTTTAATTGGTGGACCACTAGTAAAATATGTATACCAAGACAATGCTATCTATGCTATTGTTACTAGTGGTGTGAGTTTTATTATCGCTGCCCTTTTAGTAGCGCAAGTTAAAGATGTAGATGACGTAATAAATTAATACTTAGTAATGACTAAAAAAGCTTTTATATTCGATCTTGATGGAGTAATTGTAGATACGGCTAAATACCATTATTTAGCTTGGAAAAAAATTGCGAATGAATTAGGTATCGAATTCACTCATGAACACAACGAATTATTAAAAGGAGTTAGCCGTGTACGCTCACTCGATATTATTTTAGGTTTAGGAAACTTTGAAGCGTCTCAAGAACAAAAAAACCAATGGTTAATCCAAAAAAACGAAGACTACTTATCGTACCTCGTAGACATGGATCAAAGTGAAATCCTCATAGGAGTACTGCCTGTTTTAGAATTTTTGAAAGCCAATCAACAACCTATCGCCTTAGGATCAGCGAGTAAAAATGCTAGGCCTATTTTAGAAAAAACTGGAATCTTATCTTATTTTGATGCCATTGTTGACGGCAATGACGTAAGCAATGCTAAACCAGACCCTGAAGTTTTTCTTCAAGCTGCTCAAAAATTAGGCATAACAAATGAAAATTCAATAGTTTTTGAAGATTCAGTTGCTGGAATTCAAGCCGCCAATATTGCATCCATGACCAGTATTGGAATTGGCGATACTGCCATTTTAAACGAGGCAAAATACAATTTTAAAGACTTCACGTTCATAGACGAAGCTTTTTTAAATACACTTATAAATAATTAAAGAATTGAATCGAAAAAATTAACCGTTTTCAAATTAAAAAAATGAACCAAGATTATATTAAGCCAGACAACTGGTCTATTATTGAAGAAGGATTTGATGTAGAAAGAGTAAAATCATCTGAAAGCCTTTTTAGTATCGGAAACGGTGCTATGGGACAACGAGCGAATTTTGAAGAAACCTATTCTGGCGAAACCTTCCAAGGAAGTTATATTGGTGGAATCTACTACCCTGACAAAACTAAAGTGGGTTGGTGGAAAAATGGCTATCCAGAATATTTTGCCAAAGTATTAAACGCTCCCAATTGGATTGGAATTGATGTCGAAATCAATGGTGAAAACCTAGATTTACATTCTTGTACTGCTGTTCGTAACTTTCGTCGTGAATTGAACATGAAAGAAGGTTGGTACCAACGTTCATTTGAGGCCACTTTACAAAACGGAACCGAAATTGCAGTCAACGTAAAACGTTTTCTATCGTTGGATTTGGACGAAGTGGGATTCATCAATTATGAAATTTCTCCTTTAAACAAAGATGCTAAAATTGTCTACAAACCTTACATTGATGCTGGTGTAACTAACGAAGATGCTAACTGGGAAGAAAAATTTTGGGAACCATTAGAAGTAAAAAAAGGAACTAATGAAGCTTTTGTAACCGCTCAAACTTTCAAAACTCATTTTAAGGTAACTACTTTTATGCACAATAGTATTTGGGCTAATGAGAAAAATGAGTCTATTTCACCTGTTGCCATTGATGCTACCAACGAAAGAATACAACACAGTTACGAAACCCTAATTGCGCAAGGGCAAACTTCGGCAATTCAAAAAATTGGTGGATACACTGTTTCCATGAATCATACGAATACACAAACCGCTGCAGAAAATGCAATCAAATCAGCTGTAGCTAAAGGTTTTGATACCGCATTAGACGAACAAAAACAAGCTTGGGCAAAAATATGGGAGATGTCGGACATCACTATCGAAGGTGATGTGAAAGCACAACAAGGAATTCGTTTTAATATTTTCCAACTGAACCAAACCTATCTAGGAAAAGATTCTCGTCTAAATATTGGCCCAAAAGGATTTACCGGAGAAAAATATGGGGGTTCAACTTATTGGGACACCGAAGCCTACTGTATTCCATTTTACATGGCCACCAAAGACCAAGAAGTGGCCCGTAATTTATTGACCTATCGTTACAATCAATTGGATAAAGCGATTGAAAATGCTGAAAAATTAGGTTTTACCAATGGTGCAGCCTTATACCCAATGGTAACCATGAACGGTGAAGAATGCCATAACGAATGGGAAATTACTTTTGAAGAAATCCACCGAAACGGAGCCATAGCTTTTGCCATCTTCAATTATTACCGATTTACTGGAGATTATAGTTATATTCCTGAAAAAGGATTGGAAGTGTTAATAGGAATTGCTCGTTTTTGGCACCAAAGAGCAACTTTCTCAAGCAACAAAAATCAATATGTGATTCTTGGAGTTACGGGTCCTAACGAATACGAAAACAACGTCAACAATAACTTCTATACGAATTATATCGCAAAATGGTGTATTGATTATGCGGCAGAACAAATTCAAAAAGTGTCGTTAGAATATCCGTCTGATCACAAACGCATTATTGAAAAGGTAAATTTATCAAATGCGGAATTGCAAGAGTGGAAAAAAGTGGCAGACAATATGTATTTCCCAAAATCTGAAGAAATGGGAGTGTATCTGCAACAAGACGGATTTTTGGATAAAGAATTGGTTCGTGTTGCCGATTTAGATAGAAGTCAACGTCCAATCAACCAAAAATGGTCTTGGGATAGAATTCTACGTTCCCCTTACATCAAACAAGCCGATGTATTGCAATGTTTTTACTTCTTTGAAGATCATTTTTCGAAAGAACAATTGAAAAACAACTTTGAGTTTTACGAGTCATTTACCGTACACGAAAGCTCACTTTCGCCTTGTGTTCATTCGATTCAAGCGGCTGTTTTGGACAAAATGGATATGGCGTACACTTTCTATTTAAGAACGTCTCGTTTGGACTTAGACGACTATAACAAGGAAGTGGAAGAAGGTTGCCACATCACCTCTATGGCTGGTACTTGGATGAGTATTGTGGAAGGTTTTGGAGGTATGCGTGTTAAAAATAACACCTTACATTTTTCTCCAAAAATTCCAAAAGAATGGCAAGGATACTCTTTCAAAATTAATTTCAGAAATCAAATTGTAAAAGTAAGTGTTACCCAAAAGTCGACTCAAATTGCACTTGACGGAAATACAGCAATTACAGTTGTGGTGAATGGCAAAGAGGTTGCTGTGGCTGCTAATAGTGCTGTAATTGTTTAATTTAAAATGATGAGAATATACTCCCTATTCAAGAAGCTCCACTTTTAGCTCGTATGAAATTACACAAATGTTTATAAGAATTATTTATCAATATCAAATCAACCATTAGAAAAGTTTATCAAATCATTTTACAAACGAGTACTTATTACTAAATGACAAATAATTCTTAACACACCCTAATCTCTTATTGATTAAACTAAATCAAATAGTATGAAAAAAAATGTTTTATTATTAGCTCTTTTAACTGTATTCATTGCGCACAATGAAACACAAGCACAAAGCAAAAAAACAACACACTCAACTCCTTTTGTTTGGGAAGGAGCTAATTTATACTTCTTATTAACCGATCGTTTTAATAACGGCGATCCAAACAATGACATCAACTACAATCGAACTAAAGAAACGGGTAAACTACGCGGATTTATGGGAGGTGATGTGAAAGGAATTACCCAAAAAATAGAAGAAGGTTATTTTGACCAATTGGGAATTAATGCGATTTGGATGACCCCGTTAGTAGAACAAATTCACGATGGAACAGATGAAGGAACTGGATACAGTTATGGATTTCACGGGTATTGGGCTAAAGATTGGACCGCTTTTGATCCTAACTTTGGAACTGCTGAAGAGGTGAAAAACATGGTAGAAAAAGCGCATCAACATGGTATTCGAATTGTGTTTGACGGTGTAATCAATCACACAGGTCCCATTACACCTCAAGATGCTGTGTGGCCAGAAAACTGGGTAAGAACCTCCCCTGCTTGCGATTATAAAAATTATACTAGTACGACCGCATGTACTCTTGTTGCTAATCTTCCTGACACTCGTACTGAAAGTGAGCAAAACGTTGAATTGCCAACCAGCTTAGTAGAAAAATGGAAAAAAGAAGGACGCTACGAGCAAGAAATAAAAGAATTGGATGCCTTTTTTGCCCGAACAGGATATCCTAGATCCCCCAAATATTACATCATCAAATGGCTAACCGATTATATTACGGAATACGGAATTGATGGCTACCGTGCTGATACTGCTAAACATATTGAAGAAGGTGTTTGGGCTGAATTCAAAAAACAATGTGATTATGCTTTTGCTACTTGGAAAAAAAACAATCCTAAAAAAGTATTAGACAATAATAGTTTTTACACCACAGGAGAAGTTTCAGGATACAACATCAGTGGAGGCTTGTATTATGATTTTGGGGATAAAAAAGTAAATTATTTTGCTAATGGATTCAATAGTTTAATCAATTTTGAATTTAAAAACGAGGCAAAAAAAGACTATGAAAGCTTATTTTCATTTTACTCCAACAAACTTCAAAATGAATTAAAAGGCTTTGGAGTTTTAAACTATGTTTCCTCTCACGATGATGCAACACCTTTTGATGGTAAAAGAGAAAAGACTTTTGAAAGTGCCACTAAATTACTGCTAGCTCCTGGTACTGCGCAAGTATATTACGGAGATGAATCGGCACGTAATTTAGTAATTGAAGGCACTCAAGGTGACGCTACTCTACGTTCTTTTATGAATTGGAACGAAATCAAAAACAACCCATCTACTCAAAAAACCTTGGCTCATTGGCAAAAGTTAGGACAATTTAGAAAAAATCACCCAGCTGTGGGGGCTGGTGTGCACCAACAAATTACAGCAACTCCTTACGTATTTAGTCGTAATTTTACTCAAGGCAAATACAAAGATCAAGTTGTGGTAGGGTTGAATCTTGCCAAAGGCAAAAAAACAATCGCAACAGGAAGTATTTTCAAGAATGGTACAAAAGTAAGAGATGTTTATTCTGGTAAGGAAACTACTGTTTTGAATGGAAAAGCTACTATTGATTCAGAATTTGACGTAGTCCTTTTAGAATTGAAAAAATAAACTTCAACTACATAATACAAACGCCTTTAGCAATAAAGGCGTTTTTTTATTCTTAACTTTGTCGTTCAAAAACAAAAACATGAATCAAAACTTTGATATAATTGTTGTAGGAGGCGGTGCTGCTGGATTCTTTTCAGCCATCAACATTGTAGAACGCAACCCAAAACTCAAAGTGGCGATTTTAGAACGTGGAAAAGAAGTGCTTTCAAAAGTTCGCGTTTCTGGAGGTGGGCGTTGCAATGTAACTCACGCCTGTTTTGAACCGAATGAATTGGTTAAATTTTATCCGCGGGGGGAAAAAGAATTGCGTGGTCCTTTTCATCAATTTTGCTCTGGAGATACCATAGAATGGTTTGAAAAACACGGAGTCGAACTCAAAATTGAAGAGGATGGACGGATGTTTCCCGTTTCCAATTCGTCTCAAACCATTATCGATTGTTTTGTAAATACCAGCAAAAAACTAGGCATTAGCATTCTAACCGGTCAAAGCGTTCAATCCATTTTCTATACTGAAGGCTCGGTAGAAAATTGTTGGAAAATTGAAACACAAACGGAGAATTACCTAGCAGAAAAATTAATTCTTGCTACAGGTAGTAATCCAAAAATTTGGGATTTATTGCATACTTTTGGTCACGCCATCGTTACACCAGTTCCGTCTCTATTTACCTTCAATATCAAAGATGCCCGAATCAAAGAATTACCTGGAATTGCTACTCAAGTCAGCGTCAAAGTAAAGAATACTAAACTCGAGTCATCAGGTCCTTTATTAATTACCCACTGGGGAATGAGCGGACCTGCAATTTTGAAATTATCGGCTTGGGGTGCGCGTATTTTACACGATAAAGACTATCAATTTACCATTGAAATCAATTGGCTTAATGATACAGACGTAGAGGGAGCTGAAACTATTCTAAAAGAACTCAAACAAGAACACGCAAAAAAAACAGTGGCTAAAAAATCGCCTTTCGAGCTACAAAATCGTTTATGGGAAAGTTTGGTGCTAGCTTCAGGAATTGGCAACGAAACCAAATGGGCTGATTTGTCTAAAAATCAATTGCAAAACTTGGCAAACCAACTTACAAAAGGCATTTTTCAAGTCAATGGAAAAAGTACCTTTAAAGAAGAATTTGTTACTGCTGGAGGAATTGATTTAAAAGAAATTAATTTCAAAACCATGGAAAGCAAACTGCACCCTAACCTTTATTTTGCAGGTGAGATTACCAATATAGACGCTATTACTGGGGGATTCAACTTTCAAAACGCATGGACTAGCGGATTCTTAGTAGCAAAATCAGTTACCGAATAATATAGCTTACTCATTCAACCACCAAATGCTAGCCGTGAGTACCGAAGCAAAACTCACCCAAGCCAAATACGGTAGCAATAAATAACCCGCTATTTTATTGATTTTAACAAATTGAGTATAGGTTTCAAAAATTAACAACCAAAGTAAAATCACCTCAATTGTGGCTAACATCAGGTTGTGTAATCCAAAAAACAAATACGACCAAAGCGCATTCAGCCCCAATTGAATGGCAAAAAATTGCAATGCTTTTATAACGGCTTCTTTATTTGAGGTTATTTGATTCCAAACTAATCCAGCTGCAATACCCATCATAATATACAATGAAGTCCAAACGGGTGCAAAAATCCAATTGGGTGGGTTAAAACTTGGTTTTACCAAAGTGGGATACCAAGTGGTTATCGAAGCACGAGTAACCATTCCAGATACATACCCTACTATCAAACAAATAACTACAACTATTGCAATACGAGAGACTTTGTTCATTTTAATTTTTATTTGAACCAAAATTACTCAAAAATATTCTATTCAACAGCCAAAATAAACCCAAACCTATTCAGCAAAAAAGTATATTTGCTAAAATTTTTATTCATGGTAACAGCAAACGATTTTATTCCAGCTCCGTATACACAATCAATTGAACAAGGTGTTTTTCAATGGAGTGCACCAAGCAATATTGCATTGGTAAAGTATTGGGGCAAGAAAGAAAATCAGGTTCCTGCCAATCCTTCGGTGAGTTTTACCTTGAATAATTGCAAGACAATCACAAAATTGGCTTTTGCCAAAAAACAAAATACGAATACTGATTTTTCATTTGATTTACTTTTTGAAGGAAAACCAAAAGAAGATTTTAAACCAAAAATTCAAAAATTCCTTGAACGTATTGAACCGTATTTGCCTTTTTTAAAAGACTATCATTTTACAATTGATACCCAAAACACATTTCCGCACAGTTCAGGAATAGCTTCTTCTGCCTCAGGAATGGCGGCTTTAGCTATGAACTTGATGAGTTTGGAAAAAGCACTGAATCCCGAAATGACCGAAAATTATTTTTACCAAAAAGCGTCTTTTTTAGCCCGTTTGGGTTCGGGAAGTGCCTGCCGAAGTGTAAGAGGAGAAATAGTTGTTTGGGGAAATCAGGCGAATATTCCAGGAAGTTCCGATTTATTTGGAGTTGAATTTCCGCACGCGATTCATGATAATTTCAAAAACTACCAAGACACTATTCTTTTAGTAGATAAAGGCGAAAAACAAGTGTCGAGTACTTTAGGTCACGACTTAATGCACAACCATCCTTTTGCCGAAAGGCGATTTGCACAAGCTCATGAAAATTTAGACCAATTCATTTCGATTTTTGAATCCGGAAATTTAGAACAATTTATCGCAGTGGTAGAAAGTGAAGCGTTAACTTTACATGCTATGATGATGACTTCAATGCCGTATTTTATCTTAATGAAACCGAATACTCTAGAAATCATTAATCGTATTTGGCAATTTCGAAACGACACCAATATCCCTGTTTGTTTTACTCTAGATGCAGGGGCTAATGTTCATGTCCTCTATCCGAATCAGGTCAAAGAAAAAGTGTTGCAATTTATTCAGAACGAATTAGTTGGCTATTGTCAAAATGGTCAGTATATTTGTGACGAAATTGGAATCGGAAGTCAATTGATTGATAATTGATAATTATACATTTTTAATTGAATATGAAAGGACCTTTATTTTACTCAAAAATATTACTCTTTGGAGAATACGGAATTATTCAGGACTCCAAAGGGCTTTCTATCCCTTATAATTTTTATAATGGTGCGTTGAAATGCGATGGGAATCCTTCTGATGAAGCCATCTCGTCTAACGGACATTTGAAGCGTTTTGTAGCTCACTTGAAAAATTTAGCTGTTGAACAACCTGATTTGGTTCAATTCGATTTAGCTACTTTAGAAGCAGATATTGACAACGGAATGTACTTTGATTCCAGTATTCCGCAAGGGTATGGTGTGGGAAGTAGCGGCGCTTTAGTGGCTGCGATTTACGACAAATACGCTCAAAATAAAATCACCGTTCTAGAAAACCTAACTCGTGAAAAATTATTGGAACTAAAAACTATTTTTTCGCAAATGGAAAGTTTCTTTCACGGGAAAAGTTCTGGTTTAGATCCTTTAAATAGTTATTTAAGTATTCCTATTTTAATCAATTCCAAAGACAATATTGAAGCAACGGGTATTCCAACCCAAAGTTTGGATGGCAAAGGAGCTGTTTTCTTAATCGACTCTGGAATTGTAGGCGAAACCGCTCCCATGGTTACCCTTTTCATGGAAAATTTAAAAGACCAAGGTTTCCGCAATATGTTGAAAACCCAATTTGTAAAATACACCGATTCTTGTGTAGAAAATTTTTTGGGCGGGGATATGAAATCGTTATTTGCCAATACTAAAAAATTATCAAAAGTAGTTTTGAGTCATTTTAAACCGATGATTCCTGAAGAATTTCATGGAATTTGGCAAAAGGGAATTGACACCAATGACTATTATCTAAAATTATGTGGCTCTGGTGGAGGCGGTTATATCTTAGGGTTTACTGAAGATTTAGACCGAGCCAAAACTTCTTTGAAAGACTACAAATTAGAAGTGGTGTACCAATTCTAGTCTGAGACATATAACGTTAAAAACAAATAAATGTTAAGCAGAGCTAACAAATTGGTGGTTAAAAAAATAATCAGCTTGTTCTCTGTGGTAAGGGGGTACAATATTCCTATTATCATCTTGGCGCAATACCTTTCTGCTCTTTTTATTTTAGCTCCAGAAAAAAGAGCATTGAACGTCCTATTCGATTTCAATTTGTTTATTTTAGTTTTTGCCTCAGCACTCACAATTGCCTCTGGTTATATCATTAATAATTTTTACGATAGCCAAAAAGATTTAATCAATCGCCCCAACAAATCAATGCTCGACCGACTCGTAAGTCAGAAGACCAAATTGAATGTGTATTTTTCGCTCAATTTCATAGTGGTTAGTATGGCATTATTTATTTCTTGGCGTGCCTTTTTATTTTTCTCCGTGTATATTTTCTTGATTTGGTTCTATTCTCATAAAATCAAAAAACTACCTTTTATTGGCAATTTGATGTCGGCTTTCTTAGCGGTGGTACCATTTTTTGCCATTCTTTTATATTATTACAACCAAATCCCTTTTGAGGAAATAGAAAATTACAGTACACAATTGGCCGTTATTTTTGCCCACGCTAGCTTTCTGTTTTTGTTGCTGCTCATTCGGGAAATGATTAAAGATTTAGAAAATCTAAAGGGCGATTTAGCCAATGATTACCGCACTATTCCTATTGTTTACGGAGAGAAAACAGCTAAAAATACCATTACCGGATTAACATTTTGCACCGTACTACCCGTATATATCTTGGTGGAAATTTATGATGTAGGCTATATGGACACCTACTTTTACGGTTGCTTAATCGTTTTGATTTTCTTTGCATTGGCATTGCAAAAAGCCACTCAAAAAGAACAATTTCTACGACTTCACAACGTACTTAAATTATTGATTGTAGCAGGGGTATTTTGTATTGTACTTATTAACCCTGAAGTATTGTGGCACGGAAAAAGATTACTACATTTTATATAGCCTTAATGGAACTCTTTAATTCTAAAATCGTTTCTCAATAATATAAATACTATCTTTGCCAATTGAAGGACAAGTCTGTCCGAATGGAGATACTAAATTACCAATAATTATGAATACTAACAGAGGGGGTGGAAGAACTAATAGTTCAAGACCCAATTCAAATAAACCAACCCGAGCCGGAGGCGAACGGAGCGGAGCTAAAGCGGCATTGCCAAAGCGTGCGCAAGGTCCTAAAAAAGCAAAAGTAAACACAAAATTTACTCCTGCTGAAATGGCTAAAACAGAAAAGAAACCGAATCAGGCGCCGAAACGAATCAAGGAAAAGGACGAAATTCGTTTGAATAAATACATTGCTAACTCGGGAGTTTGTTCCCGTCGTGATGCGGATATTTATATTCAATCGGGCAATGTTAAAGTAAATGGCGTTCCTGTTACAGAAATGGGGTATTTAGTAAAACTAAATGATGTGGTTAATTTTGACGGAGTAACCTTGACTCCTGAGAAAAAAGAATACATCTTGTTAAACAAACCTAAAAACTTTACCACTGCGCTTGATGAAGGTCAAGAATACCGCAACGTTTTAGAATTGGTTCGTGGTGCTACGACTGCAAAAATTGGGGCTGTTGGAAGAATGGACAAAAACACTACTGGTTTATTATTGTTTACCAATGATACCGATATGATTAGAAAGTTCACTTTGCCGAACCAAAAATCATCTAAAATCTACCAAGTTTCTTTAGACAAAAATTTAAAATTTGAAGATTTAGAAAAAATAAGTAAAGGATTAGTGTTAGATGGTCACCGTGTATTTGTGGAGGAAGTAAGTTATATCGACAATGAACCTAAAAGCGAAATTGGATTAAAATTGCGCACTGCAAACGTAAAAGTAGTACGATCTATTTTTGAGCATTTTGAATATAATGTATTGCGAATTGACCGTGTAGCTTTTGCAGGACTAACTAAAAAGAATTTGCCTCGAGGCAATTGGCGTTTCCTAACCGATCAAGAAATCATCAATTTGAAAAATATCTAGTTTTTAGATTTAATGATAAAAAAAAACCTGCCAATTGGCAGGTTTTTTTTGTTGAACACATTACTTGTCAAACTGAACTTGTTTCAGTTTCTTATCATCGATTACCCTTTTATTTTCTTTACAGGTGTTTCTTCTTTTTTATCTAATCCTCGTTTTCTTAATAAAGGTGCAATACTTGGTTCTGCACCACGAAATCGTTTATACAAAACCATTGGATCTTCCGTTCCTCCTTTTTCCAAAACATTCTTACGGAAAGACCTTGCTTTTTCTGGATTGAAAAGCGATGTAATCTTAAACGCTTCAAACGCATCTGTATCCAACACACCTGACCATATATAACTATAATATCCTGACGAATACCCTCCCGAAAAAATATGACTGAAATAGGTACTTCTATACCTTGGAATAATTGATTCAATTAAACCAATTTTATTCATCGCTTGTTTTTCAAAAGTATTGGCATCAACGGTGATGTCTTTCGTTTGAGTATGATAAGCCAAATCCAACAAAGATGCTGCTAAATATTCTGTCGTAGCAAAACCTTGATCAAAGGTACCTGACTTTTTCAACTTAGCTATTAACTCATCAGGAATGACTGCTCCTGTTTGATAATGTTTGGCAAACATTTTTAATACTTCAGGCTCTGCCGCCCAATTTTCCATAATTTGCGAAGGCAACTCCACAAAATCTCTTGGTACACTTGTCCCTGCCAAACTTTTGTAAGTTACATTAGAAAGTAATCCATGCAAAGAATGTCCAAATTCATGAAACAAAGTACTCACCTCATCAAACGTCAATAATGCTGGAGCAGTTGCTGTAGGTTTTGAAAAATTGCACACAATAGAAACTACAGGCGCCTTGCGCTCTCCATGTACTGTCTTTTGATTTCTATACGAAGTCATCCATGCTCCTCCTCGTTTAGAATCACGTGGATGGAAATCCATATACAACACCCCTACATGAGTTCCGTCAGCCTCTAGAACCTCCCAAACTGATACAGATTCATGGTATTTAGGCACATCTTTTACTTCTCTAAATTGTAATCCATACAGTTTTGTTGCTACCTGAAAAGCTCCTTTTCTTACATTTTCTAAACTAAAATAAGGACGTAATTCTTGTTCATCTAAGTCAAAACGTTCTTTTCTAATTTTCTCCGTATAATACCTCCAGTCATACGGTTGCACCTTCTCTTTGATTCCGTCCTTAGCCATCATTTTTTGAATATCAGCAGCCTCAACCTTTGCCTTTTCAAGTGCAGGTTTCCATAAGTCATTCAACAACTTATTTACATTTTCTGGAGATTTAGCCATCGATTCTTCTAATACATAATTCGAATGAGAAGCATAGCCCAATAAACGTGCTCTTTGACCTCTTAAATTAGCTAGCTGAATAGCATTTGACTTATTGTCTAATTCGTCATCGTGATTAGCACGAGTTTGATACGCATTCCAAATCTCTTGGCGCAATTTTCTATTGGCACTGTACTGTAAAAAAGGCATTACACTGGAATTAGCCAAAGTAAAAACCCAGCTTCCTTCCTTTCCTTTTGCCTTGGCATCCGCTGCTGCAGCATCAATTACATTTTGTGGTAATCCAGCTAAGTCTTTTTTATCGGTAATTACCAATTGGTATTTGTTAGTTTCAGCCAAAATATTTTGACCGTATTTCAAACTTAACATTGATAATTCGCCATTAAGTTTGCGTAATTTTTCTTTATCTGCCGCCACTAAATTAGCTCCTGAACGAACAAAGTCTTTATACGAATTTTCTAAAAGTTTAGCCTGTTCTAAATTCAGTCCTAACGTTTCTTTTTGGTCCCAAAGTGCCTTTACACGTGCAAATAATTTTTCATTTAAATATATATTATCTCGGTGTGCCGATAAATTAGGTGAAACTTCTTTGGCAATTGCTTGAATTTCTTTGTTGGTGTGTGCCGAATTTAAATTCGAGAAAACTGTATTGACATTAGACAACAACTCTCCTGCATTTTCCATCGCTAAAATGGTGTTTTCAAAAGTAGGAGCTGCTGGATTAGTAGCAATCGCATTAATCTCCACTTCATGTTGTTTAATTCCTTCTAAAATAGCAGGTTTGAAATGTTCGTTTTTAATTTGATCAAAAGGAGGAACATTAAATGGCGTAGTATACGTCTTAAAAAATGGATTCATAGTGGTATTTTCTTGAGCATTTGCGATTAGCATACTTCCAATAGCTAAACAAACTAAAAAAGATTTTTGTATCATGTTAGTAATTTTAAAAAGTAAATTTAGGGGAAAGTATAGGAATAAAATAAAAAAACCTTAAAAATGTTTGTCATTTTTAAGGTTTTTAGTGCGGATAATAGGACTCGAACCTACACGCCTTGCGGCACCAGATCCTAAGTCTGGCATGTCTACCAATTTCACCATATCCGCGTGAATGTGGGTGCAAATATACACATAAGTTCTAATTTTCAAAGCAAATTAAACAAAATTTATTTCAGTGCTTTTTTGTACTTTTGGATGTATTAATTGAATCCTCATTATGGAAAATAGATTGTCTTACGTTCAAGAAAATAAAAAACGTTTTATTACTGAATTAATCGAATTATTAAAAATCCCATCAGTAAGTGCTGACACCGCTTATTCTCAAGATGTATTTGATACTGCTGACGCTGTAAAAGAAAGTTTAGAAAAAGCCGGTTGTGATGTAGTTGAAATTTGCGATACTCCTGGATATCCTATTGTATATGGTGAAAAAATAATTGACCCCAACTTACCAACTGTTCTGGTCTATGGACATTATGATGTGCAACCACCAGACCCAATGGAATTGTGGACTTCCCCTCCATTTGAACCCGTAATTAAAACTACCGAAATTCATCCAGAAGGAGCCATTTTTGCGCGTGGTGCGTGCGATGACAAAGGGCAAATGTACATGCATATTAAGGCATTTGAATACATGATTACTTCAAACTGTTTGCCTTGTAATGTAAAATTTATGATTGAAGGCGAAGAAGAAATTGGTTCCAAAAGTTTGAGTTGGTTTGTAGAACGCAACCAAGAAAAACTAAAGAATGATGTGATTTTGATTTCGGATACTGGAATGATTTCAAATCAGCAGCCTTCAATTACAACAGGACTTCGTGGTTTGAGTTATGTAGAAGTCGAAGTTACAGGACCTAATCGCGATTTACATTCTGGATTGTATGGTGGAGCCGTTGCCAATCCAATTAATGTATTGACAAAAATGATTGCTTCTTTGCATGACGAAAACAATCATATCACTATTCCAGGATTTTATGATAAAGTAGAAGAACTTTCTGCTGCCGAAAGAGCCGAAATGGCCAAAGCTCCTTTCAGTTTAGAAAATTATAAAAAAGCCTTAGATATTGATGCCGTTTATGGCGAAATCGGCTATGTAACCAATGAAAGAAACTCCATCCGTCCAACACTAGACGTAAACGGAATTTGGGGCGGATACACTGGTGAAGGTGCCAAAACCGTTATTGCGAGTAAGGCTTTTGCTAAAATTTCGATGCGCTTAGTTCCAAATCAAGATTGGGAAGAAATTACCGAATTGTTTACCCAACACTTTTTAAGTATTGCGCCAAAAGGTGTCAAGGTAAAAGTAACGCCTCATCACGGAGGACAAGGCTACGTTACTCCAATTGATAGTATTGGTTACCAAGCAGCAAACAAAGCCTATACAGAAACCTTTGGAGTACCTGCGATTCCTGTTCGCTCTGGTGGTAGTATTCCAATTGTCGCTTTATTCGAGAAAGAATTAAAAAGCAAAACTATCTTAATGGGATTTGGTTTGGACAGCGATGCTATTCACTCACCAAACGAACATTTCGGAATTTTTAATTACTTAAAAGGAATCGAAACTATTCCGTTATTTTACAAGTATTTTGTAGAACTAAGTAAATAGTTAGTCAATTATGAATAAAAAAATCACTACAACGGCCGCTTTGTTTGGAATGATTGCCATTATATTAGGTGCTTTTGGCGCTCATGCTTTAAAAAAAGTATTGACTCCAGAACAATTACTGAGTTTTGAAACAGGAGTACGTTACCAAATGTATCATGCTTTCTTTCTATTCTTTCTAGCAACCCAAAATGATATAGTAGAGAAGACCAAAAAAACCATCTATACTCTAGTACTATTGGGAGTTCTTTTCTTTTCAGGATCAATTTATCTATTGTCCACAATAGAAATTACAGGAATCAATTTTAAAAGTATTGGTTTCATTACACCAATTGGCGGGTTATTTTTAATTGTGGCTTGGGGACTACTCAGTTTTTCCATTCTAAAAAAAAGAAAATAACAAAGCGGTTTCAATTGAAACCGCTTTTTTATTGATTTAATGATATATTTCATTCTTTATTTTATTGGACAAACTATTAAATACCAATTCATACGAATGATCGATTAATTCTTTGACCAAGTTATCTGATATATCTTCGTTGATAGCAATGGTATTCCAATGTTTTTTACTCATGTGGTAGCCCGGCTGTATCCCTTCATATTCGGCACGTAATTCTTGTGATTTTTCAGGATCACACTTCAAGTTGACTTTAGGATTCCCCATTTCCCATGAATTCAACGAACTCAACAAAAACATTTTGCCGCCCACTTTGAGTACCAAAGCGTCTTCATTGAAAGGAAAATGTTCTGTGACTCCTAGTTTGGAAAGACAATACTCGTAAAAGGTCTCTAAATTCATGTCACAACTCTGTATATTGTTTTTTATTGTATCGCATACAAAACAGGCTTGCTCGGACTCGCATCATTTTCAAAGGAAGCTATCTGTAAATTCAGCATATAGTTGCCATCTGAAACCTCATTAGGAACAAAAATCATTTCTGTAATGGTACAATTCAATCTTGCATCTTCGTTCAAATGGTTCACATCAGTAACATTCCAAAACGTCTTGTGCGCTACTAATTTCCCCTCATCTCTCTCTTTATCAACACTAGGCAAATCAATTAATAAATGTTGGATTCCGCTTTCGCGAAGAAACAATGCTGCTTCTTCAGACAAAAATGGCGGATTGGTATTAGAATATTTCAATGATTTTTTTGAAACGTCATTTGGCAACGTTCGAATAACAATCGCTTCTGATTTGATTTCTGAGTGCTGAAAACACTTCAATTCTTTTTCAATTTGTGCTTTTGAAATCACTAAATCCTCTCCCACTTTTTCTGGCTGAACCGAAATTAGCGTCGCCCAAAAGAAAAACTGTTTTAAACATTGATTGATGCTGTAGAATTCTTTTGTAATATGCCCCAAACACTCCGTATGTGTTCCGTGCGCATGCGGATTGAAAAACAGATTGTTGAAATTAGTTGACGACTGTCCTTCTGCTACTTTACCCACCCAATCTCCCATCACTACCGGTTTTATTTCCGGCGCATTTTGATACCAAGCAATAGGATTTTGCTCGTCATTCGTTATTGGAATCGAGATATCAATGGGTTTTGATAAGTCTATTTTGAAGTTGTTAATTGTTGCTTTCATATTTTTAACCGCAAAGCACGCAATGGTTTACGCAAGGTTCGCAAAGTATTAAAGATTATTGACCACTCTTTTTACTCCGTTTTTAATTAAGGTGACATTGAAATTAATTAGTAAGCCTAATTTACAATTTGTCAATTTTAAATAGGTTAACAATTGAGCAAAATGTACATCATTCAAAGCCTCCACTGATTTTATTTCAATAATTAATTTATTGTTTACAATAATATCAATTCTATACCCTATATCAAGTTTTACTTCTTCATAAATTAAAGGCAACGGTTTCTGTTTTTCAACATTTAATCCTTGCTTTTTTAATTCAAAAAACAAACATTCTTCATAGGCACTTTCTAATAATCCGGGACCTAAACTTTGATGCACTTTTAAAGCACAATCAAACACAATTCTTGATAATTCGTTTTCTGTCATATTGATATTGGCGTATATTTTTATCTTGCGTTCTTAGCGAAAACTTAGCGAACCTTGCGGTTAGGTCAATCCAAATTTAAGTAAAACAAATCACTTGCTATTCCATCCGTTAAAAATTTCCCTTTAAGAGTTGGCTTCAATAGGCCATCCGTAATAGAAAGCAACTCATCATCCATAAATTTTTGCGATTGTTTTTTCAAATAATCTAAAAATTCTATCCCAAATTCTTGCTCAATTCGGTCTAAAGAAATTCCCCAAATCGTTCGCAAACCTGTCATAATATATTCATTATAGCGATCTTGCAAAGTCAATTTTTCGATTTCATTAGGCAATTCTTCGTTTTGAATCGCTTTTAAATACAAGGCGTTATTTGAAACATTCCAACTCCTCGAAACGCCATCATAACTGTGTGCTGACGGACCAATTCCAAGGTATTTTTTACCCAACCAATAGGCCGAATTGTTTTGAGAAAAATAGTTTTCTTTACCAAAGTTGGACAATTCATAATGAACAAATCCATTGTTTTCTAGGGTTTCGACCAAAATCATAAAATGTTCTTGGGCAACCTCATCATTAGGCGAAGCTATTTTTCCGGTTTGAATCAGTTTATTCAAAGCCGTTTTAGGTTCTACCGTCAACGCATAACTGGAAATATGAGGTATTCCAAAAGATAGCGCCGTTTCAATATTCTGTTGCCATCTTTCGTTCGTCATTTCGGGGATTCCGTAAATCAAATCCAGTGAAATATTATCGAAATAACGGGTGGCTATTTCCAAACATTTTTGGGCTTCTTCCGAATTATGTGCACGGTTCATCAACTGCAAATCCTCTTCAAAAAAAGACTGAATCCCAATCGATAGGCGATTAATTCCTAGTTCGGCAAATGCTGCAATTCGTTCTTCAGATAAATCATCAGGATTGGCTTCAAGAGTAATTTCAGGAGTTGATGCTACAGTATAATTTTCGTAAATGGCATCAATCAAAAACCTAATTTCTGCAGGAGTCAAAACAGATGGCGTTCCGCCTCCAAAATAGATTGTTGCTACCGATTCTTTTTGAAACTCCTTCTTACGCAATTGCAATTCCTTGGCTAAAGCCAAAACCATTTCCTCTTTCTTCTTCATCGAAGTCGAAAAATGAAAATCGCAGTAGTGACACGCTTGTTTGCAAAAAGGGATGTGAATGTAGATACCGGCCCCACCCAGCCTCCCCAAAGGGGAGGAGCTATGAAAATTGTCGAGTTTTTGTTCCGAATCAAACATATAGCTATTTTGCTCCCCCTTTGGGGGTTGGGGGGCTTATTCTATTTTCATTATTTTTCACAAAAGCATCCCAACCCGAATAACTTTTTCCAATTTCAAGTCGACCTGAATTAAAAAAATGACACACAGCCGCAGCTAATCCATCCGTTGAATCTAAATTTTTAGGCAATTTTTTGAGGCCTAGTAATTGTTGCAGCATTTTGGCTACCTGTTCTTTACTCGCATTACCGTTTCCAGTAATGGCCATTTTAATTTTTTTAGGCTCGTATTCTATAATAGGAATTCCGCGAGAAAGTCCAGCTGCCATAGCTACCCCTTGCGCACGACCTAGTTTCAACATCGATTGAACATTTTTTCCAAAAAAAGGAGCTTCAATTGCTATTTCATCCGGATGGTGTGTTTCAATCAACTCGATGGTTCGTTCAAAAATGATTTTTAATTTTTGATAATGGTTGTCATACTTAGACAATTGCAGTTCGTTCAATTGCAAGAATTCCATCTTCTTATTCACGACCTTAATCAGTCCAAATCCCATAATGGTAGTTCCTGGATCAATTCCTAATATGATGCGTTCGTTTGCCAATTTGAGTTTGTTTAACTACTACTCTACTTTTAGAATAACAGGAAGTATAAATTGAGTTTTAACTGGAATTCCACGTTTAATAGCAGGATTCACTTTTGGAAAATCAACCAATCGAGCTTTTAAAATACTGTCAATTTTTATGGTATCATATGCGACAGAATCTTTAGGAAACTGTGGTTCGAATTCCAATGTTGAATTTGGAAAAACGGTTACTTTAACTTCGATTGTATCTAACTCTGGATAAAGTACTGATAAGGTATCAACACTCAATTTTTCTTGAATCAATTGAGTTAAAATTTCAAAAAAACACTGCTGACGTTGAACCTTATCTTCAATTTTTTCACAATCGGCAAGAGAAGGAAACTCATCTACCTCTTTCCAATTGATTTCTTTCAATTCTTTTGCTAATAGTTCTTTTTCAGAAGGAACTTGCTTCTCAAAATATTGACATGAATTACTAAGTACGATGACTAAAAAAAGAAAATAACGCTTCAATGTTTTGTGTTTGAATGGAACTAATATTTTATAAAAATACAATTATTTTTTTTTGAGAGGCTTTATAAAGGAAATAATCTTTAATTAATCAATAAAGTTTTGAGAAAATTGAAGATAACAATGTTAAAAACAAGACTTTTCATTAAAAAAGAAACTTGTTTTTAGAACAATAAAATTATTTTTTGGGGATAAAAGGACTCACTATAACGTTTTAGTACCGTCGTAAATCAAAAAAGCTATCCACAAAGTGGAAAGCTTTTCATTGGTCTAACTACTAAACCCGGTCAGCTTACAAGGCCAACCAAACAACACAACTAACTTTAGATACCGTTTTTGGGCAAAAAAGCACTTCATAATGAAGTGCTTTTCCCAATTTAGCGGTCTGGACGGGACTCGAACCCGCGACCCCATGCGTGACAGGCATGTATTCTAACCAACTGAACTACCAAACCTCTGCTTAATTGCGGTTGCAAATATACAACAGATTTCTATTTACACAAGTGTTTTTATAAAAAAAATTAAATTAATAGAACCCGGTTTAACCAAAGTTTTGTTTTTCAACTAAATAGGTCAAAAGGATTTTTTCAAAATTTTCCCCCACAGCTACTGGAACATATTGGATTCTGTTTTGGGCACAACTCAAAGCTATATTGTTAAAGTAGGCAGTTACTCGTTGCTCATAATCTTGCTGAATGGTAGTTGCAAATACATTAACCTCCTCTCCTGTTTCAATATCAACAAACTTTCTGGGTGCAGTATTAAAATCAAATCCCAATTCTGTTGTTTGATCAAAGACATGAAATAAAATTACTTTATGTTTGTTATACTTCAGATGCTGCAAGGCATTAAATAAGGCTTTTTCATCTCCTTCTTGAAACATATCTGTGAATAAAATAATCATCGAACGGCGGTGAATTTTCTCTGCAATTTGATGTAAAAAAGTAATAGTATCCGTAGTTTTAGAAGTTTTAGGTTCTCTTAAAAGCCCTTCTAACGTATTCAAAATCATTTGATGATGACGATCACTTCCCTTCTCTGGCGCATAATATTCGTAGGTGTCTGAAAAAACACTTAAGCCTACCGCATCACGTTGCTTTTTTAATAGATTCATCAAAACTGCCGCAGACAATACAGAAAATCCTATTTTACTTTCATAAAATTGCTGATTTTCATTCAAGATAGGATAATGCATCGAAGAAGAATTGTCTACTATAATATGACACCTTAAATTAGTTTCTTCTTCAAATTGTTTCGTATACAAGCGATCGGTTTTAGCGAATAATTTCCAATCAATATGTTTGGTAGTTTCTCCTGAATTATACACTTTATGTTCGGCAAATTCAGCAGAAAACCCATGAAATGGACTTTTATGCATTCCTGATATAAATCCTTCCACCACTTGATGAGCTAACAACTCTAAATGCTGGAAACTAGAAATGATAGATCTTTTTGCTTCGATGTTCATCTCCCAAATATAACAAAAGCTATCCAAAATAACACAAAAAAAGAGGGTTAACTTTTGCTAACCCTCTCTTGTATTTATAACCAAATTTATAAATTATACTAAAGCATCTAAGGCGTCTGTATAGGTTTGTTTTGGTGCTACACCCACTTGTTTTCCTACTACTTCTCCATTTTTAAAGATTAATACCGTTGGGATATTTCTAACTCCGTATTTAGCTGCAAATTCTTGATTTGAATCTACATCAACTTTTCCAACTACTGCTTTCCCTTCATACTCAGTAGCAATCTCATCAATAACAGGTCCTACCATTCTACATGGTCCACACCAAGCTGCCCAAAAATCTACTACTACTGGTTTATCTGATTGTAAAACTACTTCTTCAAAAGTAGCATCTGTAATTGCTAATGCCATATTATTCTATTTTTTTTATATTAATCGTGATACAAAGCTATAAATTAAAAACTATTCTTGCACCAAATCTAAATTAGTTTTGATTATGAATTCATTACCTTTTTTTATGACTCTAAATATTCCCCTTAATTTAATTTAAAATTAATTTGTCTTTTTTCTAACTCAAATAACAACTCATTCGATATCTTGACTTTCAATTTTCGACTTGGCATACTTAATTTAGTTACTACATTAATTTCCTCAATTTCGGTGGTAGTATTTATTTTTTGATTTTCTACCAAGGACATAGCGACATCTTCATTGTCTGTTTCTTCTACAAACAACTCTTCTTCTGTTTCAACAATTTCTGGAGTGGTTTCTACCAATTTGGTTATTTTTTCCAACTCCATAATTTCAAATGTAACCGTATTGTCCCCTTTATTTTCTTGAAAAAGCTGATGTAATTGTTGGATAAAATCAACTTGTAAATCCGTAATATTTAGTAGCAATACTAGTTTCTTTGCAAAAGAAGGCAATACATCTTGTAAATACTGAATTAAAGTAAACTGTAAACGAGGCTCACCCTTTTTGCCTGTTTCTTTGTCGGCCCATCCTTCTTTTACCAAAACTCGCATGAACGTAAAATTATTTTGAATCAAGAAATGACGAAATTTTAAATATTCCTCTCCAAAAATCCTAAATTCATAGCTTTCATCATACCCTTCTAAAAAGAAAGAAGCCCAACCTTTCCCATTCTTAGCTACCCGATGCTGCACATTATTAATTATTCCGCCAAATGAAAGTGTTTTCCCTACATGTTGTTCTAAATTTTTCAGAGTTTCCAACTTAGCATTACAGAAGTATTTCATCTCAAATTTATAATCATCCAATGGATGACCTGAAATATAAATTCCCACTACTTCTTTTTCTTTGGCTAATTTTTCCATAGTACTCCAATCTTCACACGGTGGCACTAAAGGTTCTGCAATCTGTACATCGCTACTTTCACCGAATAAACTCACTTGAGAAGAATTCTCATTTTCTTGGAACTTAGCTCCATAACGTATGGCTTTTTCGTAGAAGGTAATTCCATCACCATCGTCATGAAAATATTGTGCTCGAGTAGTTCCTTGAAAAGAATCAAATCCTCCGGCTAAAGCCAAATTTTCCAATGCTTTTTTATTCGCCGCACGCAAATCGATACGCTTGGTCAAATCAAAAATCGATTTATATTTTCCGTCTTTTCTATTCTCAACAATCGTAGCCACAGCTCCTGAACCTACTCCTTTAATAGCACCCATTCCAAAACGAACCGCATAATCATCATTAACCGTAAATTTATAGAAAGACTCATTCACATCTGGCCCCAAAACTTGTAGTCCCATGCGTTTACATTCTTCCATAAAAAACGACACTTGCTTAATATCACTCATGTTGTTTGAAAGTACAGCGGCCATATATTCGGCTGGATAATGGGCTTTTAAATAAGCCGTTTGATAGGCAATCCAAGCATAGCAAGTAGAATGTGATTTATTAAAAGCATAACTCGCGAATGCTTCCCAGTCGGTCCAAATTTTATCTAATTTTTGTTCGTCATGACCATTAGCTTTTGCTTGATCGATAAACTTGGATTTCATTTTATCCAAGACTTCTTTTTGTTTCTTACCCATCGCTTTACGCAATACGTCGGCATCACCTTTAGAAAAATTAGCTAACTTTTGGGACAAAAGCATTACCTGCTCTTGATACACGGTGATTCCGTATGTTTCTCCTAGATATTCTTCACAAGCATCTAAATCATACGTGATAGGTTCTTCCCCATTTTTTCTTCTAATAAAAGAAGGAATGTATTCCAACGGGCCTGGTCGATATAACGCATTCATGGCAATTAAATCAGCAAAAACAGTTGGTTTCAAGTCCTTCATGTATTTTTGCATTCCAGGCGATTCGTATTGGAAAATCCCTACCGTTTCACCTCTTTGGAACAACTCATATGTTTTAACATCATCAATTGGAAATTCGTCAGGATTCAATTCGATTCCTGTGCGATATTTTACCAATTTGACGGTATCTTTAATTAAGGTTAGAGTTTTTAACCCCAAAAAGTCCATCTTCAACAAACCAGCACTTTCGGCTACCGAGTTGTCGAATTGGGTTACATATAAATCAGAATCTTTAGCAGTGGTTACCGGAACGAAATTCGTAATATCATCAGGAGTAATAATTACCCCACAAGCATGAATTCCAGTGTTTCTCATGGAACCTTCCAACACTTTTGCTTGTTGAATAGTTTCTCCAGCCAGATCTTCTGATTTAGCAATACCGATTAATTCCTTTACCCTATCAAACTCTTCTGAACGCAATGCTTTTTTAACTTCGTTTTCATCCTCGGCTAAGAATCGTGCTAAATTCCATTTGGACGGCATCATACCGGGAATTAATTTAGCTATTCTGTCTGCTTCAAACAAAGGTAAATCCAAAACACGAGCCGTATCTCGAATAGCTGATTTGGTCGCCATTTTACCGTAAGTAATAATTTGAGCTACTTGATTAGCCCCATATTTATTGATTACATAATCCATAACACGTCCTCGGCCTTCGTCATCAAAGTCAATATCAATATCGGGCATGGAAACACGGTCAGGATTTAAAAAACGCTCAAAAAGCAAATCGTATTTAATTGGGTCAATATTGGTAATCCCTAAACAATAGGCTACTGCAGAACCCGCTGCAGAACCACGGCCTGGCCCAACAGAAACATCCATTTTTCTGGCTTCGGCAATGAAATCTTGTACAATTAAGAAATATCCTGGATAACCCGAATTGGAAATTGTAAGTAACTCAAAATCTAGACGCTCTTGGATTTCGGGTGTAATTTCGCCATAGCGTTTTTTAGCCCCTTCCATGGTGAGATGTTTCAAATACGCATTTTCTCCTCTAACACCTCCATCTAATTTATCTTCCTCCACTTCAAATTCATCTGGAATTTGAAATTTTGGAAGCAATACATCACGATATAAAGAATACGGTTCTACTTTATCTATGACTTCTTGAATAGTAACAATCGCTTCAGGTACATCAGCAAAAAGTTGCTTCATTTCCTCACTCGATTTGAAGTAATATTCTTGATTGGGCAATCCGTATCGATAACCTCGTCCTCGACCAATAGGTGTAGCTTGTTTTTCACCATCTTTTACGCACAATAAGATGTCGTGTGCATTGGCATCTTCTTTATTAACGTAATAGGTATTATTTGTTGCAATTAACTTTAGATTATGTTTTTTAGCAAATGCTATCAAAGTTTGGTTAACGCGATTCTCATCCTCTTGATTGTGCTTCATGACTTCCAAATAGAAATCAGTCCCAAACTGTTCCTTCCACCAAAGCAAAGCTTCTTCGGCTTGACTTTCTCCAATATTTAAAATCTTACTCGGGATTTCGCCGTATAAATTTCCAGAAAGAACAATGATGTCTTCTTTGTATTTTTCGATGATACTTCTATCAATTCTTGGCACATAATAAAACCCATCAGTATAAGCGATAGAAGACATTTTAGCTAAATTGTGGTACCCCTTTTTATTCTTGGCTAATAAAACTACTTGATAACCATTGTCTTTTTTAGTTTTATCTTTATGATTATCACAGATATTAAATTCACATCCTACTATAGGTTTAATGATTGTTTCCGTTGGTTCATTACCATTTTCTACGAGCTCTTTATTTTTTGCTTCTGCTGTTTTATTATGATTCAAAACAGCACTCACAAAATGAAAGGCCCCCATCATGTTTCCCGTATCAGTCATAGCTACAGCAGGCATTTTAAATTTTGCCGTAACTTTTACTAAATCCTGAACCGCTATAGTAGATTGCAATACTGAAAACTGCGTATGATTGTGCAAATGAGCAAAAGTTGCCTTCTTTAAATCTGATTTTATTTCGTCTGAAATAATCGTTTGAACTTCTTCTTTTTCAATAGCTTTCAAACGTGCTCTAATAGCATCTGAGGCCTGTTTTAAATTAATATGTTGTAATCCAATTAACTGGATTTCATTTGGATTATTTTCACGGAAAAGTTTAAAATAATCTGGCGTTACATCTAATTCTTCTTTTGTAAATACCTCACGGCGAATTAATTCTAAGAAACACCTTGTCGTAGCTTCCACATCGGCAGTAGCATTATGAGCTTCTGCAAAAGGCCTATTGAAAAGATAGCTATGTAATTCTGTTAGAGTGGGCAATTTGAACTTTCCTCCTCGACCACCTGGTAATTGTAACAGTGAAGCCGTTACCTCTGTACACGTATCTAAAACCGGCATTGAAGCCATTGGCGATTCCACTGCCATTCGATGAAATTCGCATCCCATAATATTGATATCAAAACCTAAATTCTGACCTACAATAAATTTGGCTTTAGCCAAAGAATTATTGAATTTTTCTAAAACTTCGACTAAAGGGATTCCTTCGGCTTCTGCCAATTCGGTAGAGATACCATGAATTCGTTCTGCATCATAAGGAATATTAAATCCTTCTGGTTTTACCAAATAGTCTTGATGCTCAATGAGTTTTCCCATGTCATCATGCAATTGCCATGCAATTTGAATACACCGTGGCCAATTATCCACATCTGTTATAGAAGCATCCCAACGCTTTGGCAATCCAGTAGTTTCAGTATCAAATATTAAATACATAGGTATTCATCCAGCCCGCTTTAATTCTCGGGAATCAAAATTAAATTCATTTTGACTGTTTGTTTAACTGGTTAAAAACATTTAAAAAATTAAAAAAAAAGAGTTTCAAATTTAACTTTTTTTACACTAAAAAACTTGGGAAGTTATTAACAAAAAAATGAAGTTATTATTTTTTGGATGTCGTAAAATAAACTCTTAAAAACACCCCGAAAACACCTCGTTTTAAATCTCTAAATTAGAGACAATAAAGACCCATTAGAACTTTAAAAACCAATATATTCTATTTAATAATTTCATTAAAATATGACGATTTTTCAGCTATTTGTTACATTTTTTTATCTAAAAACCACCTTTTTAACCCAAAACAAGGCTAAATTTGCTTTTTTAAAAAAAGAGAAATTAGAATTAAAATTACGCTATAAATTGTAGTATTAAATCACTATTTTATACAAGCCTTTGTATCCAATACTATTTTGGGTATCGTATATAGCTACTATAAAAGTAATTAAGACTTTATTTCTTTTTTTAAATTTGCACCAACTTGATACAATCAGGAATCGTTACGGTTCTATTGTAATAAAAAATACATTTAAAAATAGTTAGAATGAGTAAAACATTATTTGACAAAGTATGGGACTCGCATGTCGTGCGTAATATTGAAGATGGACCAGACGTACTGTTTATTGACCGTCATTTCATTCATGAAGTTACTAGTCCTGTTGCTTTTTTAGGTTTAAAAACAAGAGGCATCTCGGTTTTATACCCACAACGTACTTTTGCTACCGCCGATCACAACACACCAACCATAAACCAACACTTACCTGTTGCAGACCCATTATCAGCTAATCAATTAAAAGCTTTGGAAGACAATGCAAATGAATATGGTATTTCTCACTGGGGATTAGGGCACCAAAAAAATGGAATTGTACACGTAGTAGGTCCTGAAAATGGTATAACATTACCAGGGGCTACTATTGTTTGTGGAGACTCACATACTTCTACTCATGGTGCTTTTGGAGCTATTGCATTTGGTATCGGAACTTCTGAAGTAGAGATGGTTTTATCTACACAATGTATTATGCAGCCAAAACCTAAAAAAATGCGTATCAACGTTAATGGTCAATTAAGTAAAGGTGTAGGTCCAAAAGACGTAGCTCTTTATATTATTGCACAATTAACTACTTCTGGTGGAACTGGATATTTTGTAGAATATGCAGGGGATGTTTTTGAAAACATGACAATGGAAGGCCGTATGACTGTGTGTAACCTAAGTATCGAAATGGGTGCGCGTGGAGGAATGATTGCTCCTGATCAAACTACTTTTGATTTCTTAGAAGGAAGATTACACGCTCCAAAAGGTGAAGCTTGGGATAAGGCCGTAGCGTATTGGAAAACATTAAAAACAGATGCTGATGCAGTATTTGATGCTGAATTGAACTTCAATGCTGCAGATATTGAACCAATGATTACGTATGGTACCAACCCTGGAATGGGAATTGGTATTTCTAAACATATTCCAAATGCTAACCAAGTGGAAGGTGGTGAAGAAACCTATAAAAAATCACTCGCTTATATGGGGTTTGAAGAAAACGATGTTATGATTGGTAAACCAATTGACTATGTTTTCTTAGGAAGCTGTACTAATGGCCGAATTGAAGACTTTAGAGCTTTTGCTTCTATTGTAAAAGGAAGAAAAAAAGCGGATAATGTTACTGCTTGGTTAGTTCCAGGATCTCACGTAGTAGAGGCACAAATTAAAGAAGAAGGATTATTAGACATTCTTACTGAAGCTGGGTTTGTATTACGTCAACCTGGTTGTTCAGCATGTTTAGCAATGAATGACGACAAAGTACCTGCAGGAAAATATGCTGTAAGTACTTCAAATAGAAATTTTGAAGGCCGTCAAGGCCCTGGATCAAGAACTTTATTGGCTAGCCCAATAATGGCAGCTGCTGCAGCCGTGACAGGAAAATTAACTGATCCTAGAGATTTATTTTAAGAATAATAGATTACATAAAAAGTAGTGATCGAGATTTCCTTTTCTGTACAGAAAATCAAAAATCTTCAATCGCTAATCAAAAATCAAAAATCAAATGGCATACGACAAATTTAATGTTCTTCGAAGTAGTGCGGTGCCACTACCTATAGAAAACGTAGATACGGACCAAATCATCCCAGCACGTTTCTTAAAAGCAACGAAACGTGAAGGTTTTGGAGACAATCTTTTTAGAGACTGGAGATACAACGGAGATGATACTCCTAAAGCAGATTTTGTTTTAAACAACCCAACTTATAGTGGAAAAATCCTAGTAGGAGGTAAAAATTTTGGCTCAGGCTCTTCAAGAGAACACGCTGCTTGGGCTGTTTATGATTACGGATTCAGAGCAGTAGTATCAAGTTTCTTCGCGGATATTTTTAAAGGAAATTGCTTAAACATTGGTGTACTTCCTGTTCAAGTAAGTCCAGAGTTTGCTGAAACAATCTTCAAAGCTATTGAAACAGATCCAAAAACTGAATTGGAAATCAATTTACCTGAACAAACGATCACTTTATTAGCTACTGGTCAACAAGAATCATTTGCTATCAATGGATACAAAAAGAACAATATGATCAATGGATTTGATGATATTGATTATTTACAAAACATGAAAGAAGATATTGTTAGTTTTGCTAACCAACTTCCTTACTAAAAAAAGCACAATCAGATGCAGTTACTTCAAGTCAAACATATCATTTGACTGAGTAACTGCTTTTACCGTTTTATACAAAATAAAACAATCTGATTTCTAAATACTAAGAAATCAAATTTACAATGGGAAAAAGAAAAATTGAAATAATGGATACGACACTTCGTGATGGAGAACAAACATCGGGAGTATCATTTTCTGCTGCAGAAAAATTAACCATTGCACAATTGTTGCTTGAAGAATTACATATTGATCGCATCGAAATTGCTTCGGCACGCGTGAGCGAAGGGGAATTTCAAGGGGTTAAAGGTATCATGGAGTGGGCTTCTGAAAAAGGATATACCGATAAAATTGAAGTATTGTCTTTTGTTGATGGCGGTGTTTCTATAGAATGGATGAAAAAAGCGGGTGCCAAAGTTCAAAATTTATTGACCAAAGGTTCGCTTAACCATTTGACCCATCAATTAAAAAAAACCCCTGAACAACATTTTTCTGACATTGCACAAGCAATCGCTTTGGCGAAAGAAAATAACATTGAAACAAATGTATATTTAGAAGATTGGAGTAACGGAATGCGAAATTCTCCTGACTATGTATTTCAATATTTGGATTTTTTAATACAGCAACCCATTAAAAGAATCTTGTTGCCTGATACTTTGGGCGTATTAATTCCGTCAGAGACATTTGAATTTATTTCAAAAATCACGGCCAAATACCCAAACACTCATTTTGATTTTCATGCCCATAACGACTACGATTTAAGTGTTGCCAATGCTATCGAGGCCGTAAAAGCAGGGATTAACGGACTACATGTTACCGTAAATGGAATGGGAGAACGTGCAGGCAATGCACCTTTGGAAAGTACTGTAGCGGTAATCAATGATTTTATCCCCGAAGTGCAAATTAATGTAAAAGAATCATCCTTATACTCTGTAAGTAAGTTAGTTGAAACCTTTACAGGCTATAGAATTCCGGCCAACAAACCAATTGTGGGTGACAATGTCTTCACACAAACTGCCGGAATCCACGCCGATGGAGACAACAAAAACAATTTATATTTCAATGATTTACTTCCAGAACGTTTTGGAAGAAAAAGAAAATATGCTTTAGGAAAAACTTCCGGGAAAGCGAATATCGAAAAAAATCTTCAAGAATTAGGATTACACCTGAATCAAGAAGATTT
>JACCDV010370911.1_pt1 | contig 32339 bp, 31 predicted proteins | sample 7446131 | NCBI WGS metagenome assembly JACCDV01 (sample SAMN15323448, study PRJNA562643) | freshwater metagenome | isolation source: river surface water | place: USA:Blue River Watershed | collected 2017-08-17 | reverse complement strand
GCGGGCCCAGACCGGTGCCCAGGAACACGTCCTGCACATCACGGCGGCGCACCGGCTGGTTGTTGATGTAGTAACTGCTGTTGCCGTCGCGCGTGAGCACGCGCTTGACGGCAATCTCCGCAAACTGCCCCCACTGGCCACCGGCACGGTGGTCGGCGTTGTCAAACACCAGCTCCACGCTGGAGCGGCTGGCGGGCTTGCGGGTGGTGGTGCCGTTGAAGATCACGTCCTGCATGGACTCGCCACGCAGCTCCGACGCCTTGGACTCGCCCAGCACCCAGCGGACCGCGTCCATGATGTTGGACTTGCCACAACCGTTGGGCCCGACCACGCCCACCAGCTGCCCGGGCAGCAGGAAGTTGGTCGGTTCGGCAAACGATTTGAAGCCCGAAAGCTTGATGGAGTTGAGGCGCACGGCAGTCGGCTTGTACTTGTATTGAACACCAAGGGCCGCAAAATGACAGCCCCGATACCCGAACAGGCCTGGCCAGACGGCCAAGACCTGCCTTGGATGTTAACCGACAGCCATCCCGGATAATCAAGGGATGAACCCCCTACTTTCCAAGCTGCAGCCCTACCCCTTCGAGCGGCTGCGCCAGTTGTTCGCAGGCGTCACACCCAACCCGGCGCTGCGCCACATCAGCCTCGGCATTGGCGAGCCCAAGCACGCCACCCCGCCCTTCATCCTGCAGGCCCTGACCGACGCGCTGGGCACGGGCCTGGCCGGTTACCCCGCCACCGCCGGTGAGCCTGCGCTGCGCCAGGCCTGCGCCGCCTGGGTTGAGCGCCGCTACGGCCTGAAACTCGACGCTGCTACCCAGGTGCTGCCTGTGCTGGGCTCGCGCGAGGCCTTGTTCTCGCTGGCCCAGACCGTGATCGACCCTACAAAGCCCGGTGCCACGGTTGTCAGCCCCAACCCCTTCTACCAAATCTACGAAGGGGCCGCCTTGTTGGCGGGCGCCACGCCACACTTTGTGGCGAGCGATCCAGAGCGCAACTTTGCCCCCGACTGGGACAGCGTGAGCGCCGAGGTCTGGGCGCGCACCCAGCTGGTGTTCGTGTGCTCGCCGGGCAACCCCACGGGCGCCGTGATGCCGCTGTCCGAATGGGAAAAACTGTTTGCGCTCTCGGACCAGCACGGCTTCGTGATCGCATCGGATGAGTGCTACAGCGAGATCTACTTCCGCGACGAGCCGCCGCTGGGCGGTCTGGAAGCCGCCGCCAAACTGGGCCGGCGCTTTGAGCGGCTGATCGCCTTCACCAGCCTGTCCAAACGCAGCAATGTGCCGGGCCTGCGCAGTGGTTTTGTGATGGGCGACGCCGCCTTGCTCAAACAGTTTTTGCTCTACCGCACCTACCACGGCAGCGCCATGAGCCCGGTGGTGCAGGCCGCCAGCGTGGCCGCCTGGGGCGACGAGGCCCATGTGGTGGACAACCGCAATCTCTACCGCACCAAGTTCGCCCAGGTCACGCCCGTGCTGGCCGAAGTGCTGGACGTCAAACTGCCCGATGCGAGCTTCTACCTGTGGGCCGGTGTGCCCGCAGGCTGGCAAGGTGACGACGCCGCCTTTGCCAAAGCGCTCTACGAGCAAGAACACGTCACCGTGCTGCCCGGCAGCTACCTGGCGCGCGAGTTCAATGGCTTCAACCCGGGCCGTGGCCGCGTGCGCATGGCCCTGGTGGCCGAAACCGCCGAATGCCTGGAGGCGGCCGAGCGCATCGCGCGCTTTGTGCGCGCCCACCCCAGCAAGGCATGAACATGAGCACCTGCCACGACACCCTGCGCCTGGCCGAGCAGCTGATCGCCCGGCCCTCTGTCACGCCCAAAGATGAGGGCTGCATGGATGTGATCGCCGACGCCTTGCGACCACTGGGCTTTGACTGCGAGTTCATCGAGTCCGGCCCTGAATCATTCCGTGTGCGCAACCTCTGGGCCAAGCGCCCGGGCCGCTCGGGCCAGACCCTGGCCTTTGCAGGTCACACCGATGTGGTACCCACCGGGCCGCTCGTGCAATGGAGCAGCGACCCGTTCACCCCCACCCACCGTGACGGCAAATTGTTTGGCCGTGGTGCCAGCGACATGAAAACCTCGCTCGCAGCCATGGTGGTGGCGGTGCAGGAATTCCTGGGCAGCCAGCCCGACCCTGAACTGGGCATTGCCTTTTTGCTGACCAGCGACGAAGAAGGCCCGGCCGTGGACGGCACCGTCATCGTCTGCGAACAACTCAAGGCGCGTGGACAAGCCCCACAGTTCTGCATCGTGGGCGAGCCCACCTCGGTGGAGCGCACCGGCGACATGATCAAGAACGGCCGCCGCGGCACCATGAGCGGCAAGCTGACCGTCAAGGGCGTGCAGGGCCACATCGCCTACCCGCACCTGGCCGACAACCCCATCCACCGCCTGGCCCCTGCCCTGGCCGAACTGGTCGGCATCCGCTGGGACGAGGGCAACGCCTTCTTCCCGCCGACCAGCTGGCAGGTCAGCAACATCCACGCGGGCACCGGTGCGAGCAACGTCATTCCGGGCGACTGCGTGGTGGACTTCAATTTCCGCTTCTGCACCGAGTCCACGCCCGAAAGCCTGCAGCAGCGGCTGACAGCGGTGCTGGACCAACACGGCCTGCAGTACGAGCTCAAATGGACGATTGGCGGGCTGCCCTTTCTGACCACGCCCGGCACTTTGGTCGGCGCGATCCAGAAAGCCATTACTGACGAGACCGGTTTGAAGACCGAGCTGTCGACCACAGGCGGCACCAGCGACGGCCGCTTCATCGCCCAGATCTGCCCGCAGGTGATCGAGTTCGGCCCGCCCAACGCCACCATCCACAAGGTGGACGAGCATGTGGCGCTGTCCGACATCGCGCCGCTCAAGGCCATCTACCGCCGCACGCTGGAAAACCTCAACGCCGGGCTGACCGCATGACCCTTCAACAACTGGTTGAGGCCAGCGCCGAACGCCTGGCCGCTGCAGCTGTGTCTTTTGGCCACGGCACGCTCAATGCCCACGACGAAGCCGCCTGGCTGGTGCTCTGGCGCCTGGGCCTGCCGCTGGACAGCGAGATCGACGAGCGCCCGGTCGCGCCCGAGCAGCAAGCCCAAGTGCAAGCACTGATCGAAGAACGCATCGCCACCCGCAAGCCCGCTGCTTACCTCACGCGCGAAGCCTGGTTGCAAGGCGTGCCGTTTTATGTGGACGAGCGCGCCATCGTGCCGCGCAGCCTGATCGCCGAAGTGCTGGCCGACGGCACGATCGACGCCTGGCTGTCCGACCAGACCACCCGCGTGCTCGACCTGTGCACCGGCAACGGCAGCCTGGCCGTGCTGGCGGCGATGGCCTGGCCCGAGGTGCAGGTGACCGGGGGCGATCTGTCCCCCGACGCGCTGGCCGTGGCCCGCATCAATGTGGACAAGCATGGCCTGCAGGACCGCATCACGCTGGTGCAAAGCGATGGGCTGTCTGAACTGCCCGGGCCGTATGACCTGATCCTGTGCAACCCGCCTTATGTGTGCCAGGCCAGCATGGACGCCCTGCCCGCCGAATACCGGGCTGAGCCGGAACTGGCGCTGGCCGGCGGCAGTGATGGCATGGACTTCGTGCGACAGCTGTTCAGGGATGCCCCCTCGCGCATGAGCGAAGACGCGGTGCTGGTCCTGGAGATCGGCAACGAGGTGGAACACTTCATTGCCGCCTTCCCCGAGCTCGAAGTCGCCTGGCTGGACACCAGCGCGGGCGACGACCAGGTGCTGCTGGTCACACGCGAGGCCTTGTTGGCCCTGTAGGAGGCCGCCCCCGCGGCCGAATGACACGCCCCTTCTGGTTCACCCCTTTTCGCGCGCAGGGGCGCGCTCCTACAAAAACAACAAACACGAATTTCCAATGATCAACCTCAAAAACGTCACCCTCCGCCGCGGCACCAAAGTGCTGCTGGACCAGGCCTCGGTCACCCTCAACCCCGGTGAAAAAGTCGGCCTGGTCGGCCGCAATGGTGCGGGCAAATCCACCCTGTTTGCCCTGCTCAACGGCACGCTGCACGAAGACGGCGGCGACTTCGACATGCCGCGCAGCTGGCGCATGGCCCAGGTCGCACAGAACATGCCCGAAACCGAGCAGCCCGCTTCGGAATTTGTGCTGGAGGGCGACACCCGCCTGGCCGAGCTGCGCCAGCGCCTGACCGCGGCCGAAGCCAGCGGCGACGGCATGGAGATGGCCCACGTCTACACCGACCTGGCCGATGCGGGTGACCACGATGCCCTGCCCCGCGCCGAAGCCTTGATTTTGGGCCTGGGCTTTCGCGTTGATGAACTGAACAAGCCTGTCAACAGCTTCTCGGGCGGCTGGCGCATGCGCCTGCAGCTGGCGCGGGCGCTGATGTGTCCCTCCGACATCCTGCTGCTTGACGAACCGACCAACCACCTGGACCTGGACGCCCTGGTCTGGCTTGAAGCCTGGCTGCAGCGCTACAGCGGCACGATGATCGTCATCAGCCACGACCGCGAATTTCTGGACGCGGTGACCGACGTGACGCTGCACATCGAAAACGCCAAGCTCACGCGCTACGGCGGCAATTACAGCGCCTTTGAAACCCTGCGTGCGCAGCAGATGGAGCTGCAGCAAGCCGCCTTTGCCAAACAGCAGGACAAGATCGCCCACCTGCAGAAATTCATCACCCGCTTCAAGGCCAAGGCCAGCAAGGCCAAGCAGGCGCAAAGCCGGGTCAAGGCCCTCGAACGCATGGAAAAGGTGGCTCCGCTGCTGGCCGAAGCCGAATTCAGCTTTGAATTCAAGGAGCCCAACAACCTGCCCAACCCCATGCTCGCCATCAGCGAAGCCAGTTTTGGTTACCTGGTCGATGGCGAGCCCAAGACCATCGTGCAGGGCGTGAGCAAGTCGGTGCTGGCGGGCCAGCGCATCGGCATCCTGGGCGCCAACGGCCAGGGCAAATCGACCCTGGTCAAAACCATTGCCCGCACCATGCCCCAGCTGGCCGGGACGCTGACCGAAGGCAAGGGCCTGAACATCGGCTACTTTGCCCAGCAGGAGCTGGACGTGCTGCACCCGCAGGACAACCCGCTGGAGCACATGATCCGCCTGGCCAAGGAACTGGGCCCGCAAAGCGGCGAACCCAGCCGCGAGCAGGACCTGCGCAACTACCTGGGCACCTTCAATTTCAGCGGCGACATGGTCAAGCAGGCCGTGGGGACCATGAGCGGCGGCGAAAAAGCCCGCCTGGTGCTGGCCATGATCGTATGGCAGCGGCCCAACCTGCTGCTGCTGGACGAGCCGACCAACCACCTGGACCTGGCCACTCGCGAAGCACTGTCCATGGCGCTCAACGAGTTCGAAGGCACGGTGATGCTGGTCAGCCACGACCGTGCCCTGCTGCGCGCCGTGTGCGACGAATTCTGGATGGTCGGTCGTGGCAAGGTCGAGCCGTTTGACGGCGATCTGGACGACTACCAGCGCTACCTGCTCGAAGAGTCGAAACGCCTGCGCGAGGAGGCCCGTAACAAGCCCGCAGTCAGCGCCAGTACAGATGCCGACACACCAGCGGTCACTGAAGTGCCTGTCGTGGAGGCGTCCAGACCCGCGCCCGCTGCGACACCTGGCCTGAGCAGTGCCGAGCAGCGCAAGCTTGATGCCCAGCGCCGCCAGCAACTGGCCGCGCAGACCCGCCCCTTGAGGAAAGAGCTGGAGAGCATCGAGCAGCGCATGCCCGTGCTGGAGGCCGAAAAAACCGGGCTGGAAGATCGCCTGTCTACCGCTCTGCCCGCCACCGAGATCGCCGAAGCGGGCCGCCGCCTCAAGGTCCTGAGCGAAGAGTTGTCGCAGCTCGAAGAGCGCTGGCTGGAATTGTCTGAGGCACTGCAGCAAACGCAATAAAAAAAGCCCGATCACGAGGAAGTGATCGGGCTTTTCATGTCTGTGGTAGGACGTACAAGATTCGAACTTGTGACCAACGGATTAAAAGTCCGCTGCTCTACCAACTGAGCTAACGTCCCACACGGCTTTCAGAACACGTCTGAAGGCAAAAAAAATCACCCGCAAATAACAATTTTGTCGGGCGACTTTGGAGTGGTAGGACGTGCAGGATTCGAACCTGCGACCAACGGATTAAAAGTCCGCTGCTCTACCAACTGAGCTAACGTCCCACTCTTCCCAGCATTGCTGCTGAGCCTCAAATTATAGCGTCATTTTTCGGGCTCACGGTTTGCCACTCAACAAATTCATGACTTCAGTGGCGGCGCACAGGCCAAACGTGGCCGTCACCCCCACCAGAGAGCCATAGCCGTGGCAATTGAGCGAGCCATCGCCCTGCAAGGCGCACGAAGCATCCGGTCCCATGACCGGTTCACGGCTGAACACACAGCGCACGCCGATGCGTTTGCCCTGCCTGGGCGCACCATGGTGCTTGCGCAGCCTGTAGCGCAACTGCGCCAGCAAGGGGTCGTGCGTGACCTGTGCCAAATCGTCGATGTCCACCTGGTGCGCCAAGCGCTTGCCGCCCGCGGCGCCGACAGTCACAAACGGGATTTTTTCCTTCATGGCCCAGACCGCCATGGCCAGCTTGGCCTTGACCTGGTCGCAGGCGTCGATCAGGGCATCGGGTGTTGCAGGCAAAAGGCCTGGCCAGTTTTCGGGCGAGACAAAATCGTCCACCAGATCGACCTGGCAGCCCGGATGGATCTGGGCAATGCGCTCGCGCATGGCATCGATCTTGGCCTGGCCCAGCGTGCTGGTCAGCGCATGGATCTGCCGGTTCACGTTCGATTCGGCGATGTGGTCCATGTCGATCAGGGTCAGGCGGCGCACACCGCTGCGAGCCAGGGCTTCCGCCGCCCAGGAACCCACGCCGCCGATGCCGACCACCACCACGTGGGCCTGGCGGATCCGCCCCGCAGGTGCTACGCCGTACAAGCGCTCCAGACCGCCAAAACGGCGTGCGTCATCCATCACGTCAGAGAAAGACTCACTCATGGCGCTGCGCCAACCACCATTGCAGGCGCAGCATGCCGGTGGCACCCGCCACCATCGCGAACACGGCCAGCAGGCTGCCCCAATTGAGGGTCGACAGACCGGTCAGACCCTGACCAAAGGTGCAGCCCATGGCACAGACACCACCGAATCCCATCAAGGCCCCGCCCGCAAGGTGGCGTGCGAGATCGGCGGTCTGCGTAAAGCCTTCCCAGCGAAAGCTGCCCTGTCGCCATGCGGCAAACGCCGAGCCGAGGACGACCCCCGGCACCAGCGCCATACCGAAGGTGATGCGGCGTGTGCCATCGGCGGTATAAATGAAAGCATCGAGCCATTGGGCCAGCGGCCCCGTGAAGCTCAAGCCTTCCATGCGCCCGCTGGCGGTCGTGAGGAACACGGACTCCAGGGTCTGCGGATGTTCAGGTACGAAGCCCAGCACCCCACTGACCACCCAGCTCGCGATCAGAACGCCGCCCACTCCCAGTCCTGCCAGCAGGTTATGGCCTCCGACGAAATGGCGGTCACGCAAGACAAACAGCAGCAACACCAAGGCAGCGAGCACGGACACCACCAGCATGCCGCTCGATTCGCTCCAGCCTGTCTGTGCAGACAAGGCCTGACCGATGAACGGGCCAGACTCCAGGCCTGCCGTGATCGGGTCCATGACATGAACCCGAACCAGGCCTGGCAAGCCCCTCATGGTTGCCAGAGCGGTCATGCCCATGACCACCAGCACCACCAGTGCTTTGAGGCTGCCACCGCCAAGCCGCGTCAGGTTCTTGGTCGGGCAGCCTGAGGCCAGCACCATGCCAACGCCGAAAGTCAGGCCACCCAGCAGAAAAGACAGCCAGGGAAATCGAGGCGCAGCGTAAATGGTCTGCGAGGGCGAGATCCACTGCTGCTGTGACAGGAGCCCAAACCCCAGCACACCCACAGCCAGCGCCAGGGCCCATTGGCGAAGGCGCGTGCCATCGCGCATGAACAGCCAGTCGCTGAGGGCGCCCATGGTACAGAAATGGCTGCGCTGGACGCTCCACCCCAATGCGAACGACAGCACAAACGTGAGCCACAGGACCGTGGTGGTTTGTGACTGCAGGGCTTGAAGGGCGTTGTCGGGCATGCACTCAGCGCAGCTTGAGCAGCCGTTCTTTGGCCGCCTGGGCCGCATCCGATTGCGGATAGGCCTTGATCAGGTCTTCCAGGGTTTTTCGGGCCGCCTTGATGTCCTTGAGTTCAATCTGGACATTGGAAACCGCCAGCATCGCCTCGGGCGCGCGCGTGTTGTTGGGCGCAAGGACCAGCATTTGACGGAACTGTGTCAAAGCGGACTTGTAGTCCTTGTTGGCGTACAGGGCATTGCCCAACCAGAACAGCGCGGAAGACTGGTAGCCGCTGCTCGGATAACGCTGGACAAAGCGCTGCATGGCACTTTCGCCTGCGACAAAGTCCCCTTTACGGAAAACGTCCATCGCGGCATCGAAATCACGTTTTTCTGCCTGTTCGGCAGAGAACTCCAGACCGTCGAGCTTGACCGTCACAGGCTCGAACTTGCGCAGACGCTCTTCCAGGCCCGTCTGGGTGTCGCGCTGACGCATCTGCAGTTCAGAGACATCGCGTGCCAGCTGCTCCTGGGCGCCGCGCGATTTGCGCAGTTCGGCCTGGAGCTGATCGATCTGATCCTGCAGATCAACCAGCACACGACGCAGCTGCGCGCTGTCATCCTTCTGAGCCTTCAAGGCCGTGTTGCCAGCCTCAATACGCTGGCGAAGCTCCAGAATGGCCCGGCGCGCCTCGTCGTCTTCGAAAAGGGCAGCCTGCGCCGAACCTGCAAAGGAGGCGGAAAGTGCCAATGCTGTCAGCACGACATGGCGACTGATCTCAACGCGCATGGTGCTGCTCAGTATTTGAATTCAACGCGACGGTTTTTGGCGTAGGAAGCCTCATCCGCGCCTTGAGCCGCCGGCTTTTCCTTGCCGTAGCTGACCGCTTCGATCTGGCTCTCGGGAACCCCCATCTGCATCAGGCGTCGTTGCACGGCTTCGGCGCGCTTTTGACCCAGCGCCAGGTTGTATTCGCGACCACCACGCTCATCGGTATGCCCCTGGAGCATCGCTTTGCGCTGCTTGTTGGACTGGAGGAAACGGGCATGACTCTCGATCACCGGCATGGCTTCCGACCGGATGACAAAGCTGTCGTAGTCAAAATAAACCACATGCGAAACACCTGCAGGACCGATGCCACTGTCGGCTTTATCGGTCACGACATTGGCTACGCCGCTGCCTTGAGCCTGATTAACGCCCGAGGCCGAGGCGGAACTTGTGCTGCCGCTCTTGTCTTCCACAGGGACATCGCTGAGCTTGACACCCGAGGAACATCCGGCCAGCAAGGCGGCGAGCAAGGTGGTGACAAACAGGGTTTTGCGCATGAAGGATCTCCGTTCAGAATCGGTTGAGTTTAAAAAATCAGTGTTTGCCTGGCCCCCAGGCGGGTTCACGGAGGTCTCCCCCCTGCCCTGCCAGGCGGGCCTTGATGCGGCCATCGATGGTGGCGGTCATGAGTGCCTCGCGACCCTGGGCCACGGTGGCATACACAATCAGGCGGCTGTTCGGTGCGAAACCGGGGCGTTCATCGGCCGCTGTGTCCGTGATGGCCGCCGTCTGTCCGGACTGCAGGTCCATCACGTGCAGCTTGAACTGCCCACCGATGCGGCTCACATAAGCGAGCCAGCGGCCATCCGGACTGGGCGATGGCGAGATGTTGTAGCTGCCGACGGAGGTGACCCTTTCAGCGGGCCCACCCTGGGCTGGCATGCGGTAAATTTGCGGGGTGCCCGCCCGGTCGCTCACAAAATACAGGGCTGTGCCATCCGATGAGAAAACGGGCTCAGTGTCGATGCCGAGGGAAGTGGTCAGACGCCGGGCTTCACCGCTGGCCACGTCGATCCGGAAAAGCTGCGAGCCGCCCTCGCGACTGAGCGTTGCTACCAGGGTCTTGCCGTCGGGCGACCACGCGGGCGCACTGTTGGACCCTCTGAAGTTGGCCAGCACGCGGCGTCGACCAGTCGCGATTTCGTGAACGTAAATGACCGGCTTGCGACTTTCGAAAGAAACATAAGCCAGCTGCGCGCCGTTGGGCGACCATGAGGGAGAAATGATCGGTTCGGGACTGGACAAGGCCGACTGCGCGCCCTCACCGTCCGAGTCGGCAACCCACAAGGTGTAGCGCCCACCCAACTTTGTCACGTAGGCAATGCGTGTCGCGAACGCCCCGGGCGTACCGGTCAGCTGCTGGAAAACCCAGTCCGCCAACCGGTGCGAGGCCTGACGCAACTCACCGGCTGCGACGGTTTCCCTGTAGTCGCCCTTTTCCTGCCCCTTGACGACGTCCCACAAGCGGGCACGGATGTCGTAGCGTCCATCGGCAAGTCGGGTGATACTGCCGCCGACCAAGGCATCCGCACTGCGCTGACGCCATGCCGACCAGTCTGGGCGGCTGAGCTCATCGACCACATTGCCAGCGGCATCAACTGGCTTGAACTGGCCGCTGCGCTCAAGGTCTGCCTGGACAATTGAAGCCGGTTTCTGGGGGCTGCTGGCCTCCCCCTTGAAGGGGGCCACGACGATCGGCATCTGCGTCATGCCAACGCCAGTGACTTCCACACGGAACTGTGCCATGACCGGAGCGGCCAGGAAAATCAGACAGGCAAGAGCGAAACGGAACATGGGTATTTGGGGATGACAGGTTCAAGCCGACGCCAGGGTCTGCGAAACCATGATCGTACACCGGTCAGAGGATGTTTTTGAGCCAGCCACCGCCTGAAACCCGCCGTTACATTCACAGCAGGATCACGTCGTACTGCTCGGGTCCCATGCCGGATTCAGCCTGCAGCGAAATCGGCTTGGCGATGAAGTCCGACAGTCCGGCCAGGTGCGGGCTTTCCTCGTCCAGCAGCAGATCGATCACGGCAGGCGCCGCCACCACGCGGAATTCGCATGGATTGAACTGCCGCGCCTCGCGCAGGATCTCGCGCAGGATGTCGTAGACCACGGTGCGGGGCGTCTTGACGATGCCCTTGCCCTGGCAGCTCGGACAGGGTTCGCACAGCATGTGCGCCAGCGACTCGCGGGTACGCTTGCGGGTCATCTCCAGCAGCCCCAGCGACGAAAACCCGCCCGCCTGGGTCTTGACCCGGTCGCGTGCGAGCTGTTTGCGCAGCTCGGCCAGCACGGTCTCCTGGTGGTCGGTGCGGCTCATGTCGATGAAGTCGACAATGATGATGCCGCCCAGATTGCGCAGCCGCAGCTGGCGCGCGATGGCCTGCGCCGCTTCCAGATTGGTCTTGAAAATGGTCTCGTCGAAATTGCGCGCGCCGACATAGCCGCCGGTGTTGACGTCGACTGTGGTCAAGGCCTCGGTCTGGTCAATGATCAGGTAACCGCCCGATTTCAGGTCCACCCGGCGACCCAGCGCACGGGCGATTTCTTCGTCGATGTTGTAGAGGTCAAAAATCGGCCGCTCACCCTTGTACAGCTGCAGGCGCTCGGCCGCCTTGGGCATGAATTCCTTGCCAAAGGCCAGCAGCTTGTCGAACTGCTCGCGCGAATCGATGCGGATGCTCTGGGTAGCCTCGCCCACCAGATCACGCAGCACGCGCTGCAGCAGGTTCAGGTCTTCGTGCAGCAGGGACTTGGGCGGCAGGCGTGTGGATGCCTCCTTGATGCGGGTCCAGGTCTTGCGCAGGTAAGCAATGTCGTCCTGCAGTTCCTGGTCGCTCGAATCCTCTGCGTTGGTGCGCAAGATGAAACCGCCGCCATCCTTGCCAACCAGGCCTTGCACACGGGTGCGCAGGGCGTCGCGCTGTTCGGCGGGGATCTTCTGCGACACGCCGATGTGGTCGTCCTGCGGCAAAAACACCAGATGCCTGCCCGCAATGCTGATCTGCGTGGACAGGCGTGCGCCCTTGGTGCCGATCGGGTCCTTGATCACCTGCACCATCAGCGCCTGGCCTTCAAAGACCTGCTTTTCAATCGGCACGAGCGGCTGCCCTGCACGGGCCTGCGCAGGCGGCTCACCTTCGGGCTGGCGCTGCCAGACGTCGGCCACGTGCAAAAACGCCGCGCGTTCCAGTCCGATGTCGATGAAGGCCGACTGCATGCCCGGCAGCACGCGGGCGACCTTGCCCAGATAGACATTGCCCACCAGGCCGCGCTCGAGCGTGCGCTCGACGTGCAACTCCTGCACCGCGCCCGATTCGATCACGGCCACACGGGTTTCCTGAGGCGACCAGTTGACGAGGATGTCCTGTTGCATGGAGGGCTTTCGGTCTTCAGCAGCGCAGGCCAGCCTGGCGCAGCAGTTGGGCGGTTTCAAACAAGGGCAGGCCCATGATGCCCGAATAGCTGCCGCGGATGTGTTCAATGTGGGCAGCCGCCCTGCCCTGCACCCCGTAGGCCCCAGCCTTGCCCATCGGTTCGCCCGAATCGACATAAGCGCGGATCTGCGCCGAGGTCATCGGTGCAAAACGCACCCAGGACTCGGACAGGGCTGCAAAACGCTTGCGGCCTTTTTGCACGGCCACGGCGGTCAATACCCGGTGCGTGGCACCCGACAGGCGCGAGAGCATGGCACGGGCCTCGGCAGCGTCCTGCGGCTTGCCCAGAATGTCACGCCCCAGCGCCACCGTGGTGTCAGCGCACAACACCGGTGCAGCGGGCAGGCCCAGGGCCTGGAGCCTGGCAACAGCAGCATCGAGCTTGAGGCCTGTGACGCGTTGCACATAACGCGCCGGAGCTTCCCCACCCCGCACGACCTCGAGGGCTTCGGCATCTTCAGCCGGATCGGGCAACAGCAGCCGATGCTGCACACCGATCTGTTCAAGCAACTGGCGGCGGCGCGGGCTTTGGGAAGCCAGGTAGATGAAATCGTTCATTGGCGAAGAATCATTCCCGGTGGTAGGGATGGTTGGCGTTGACCGACCAGGCGCGGTAGAGCTGTTCGATCAGGAGCACACGCACCATGGCGTGCGGCAAGGTCAGGTCGGACAGGCGAATGCGCTCATGCGCCTGCTTCTTGAACTCCGGGTCCAGGCCATCGGGCCCGCCAATCACCAGCGCCACATCATCGGCTTCGAGTTGCCAGTGCTTGAGCTTGGCGGCCAGCGCCATGGTGGTCAAATTGGTGCCGCGCTCATCGAGCGCCACGATGCGACAGCCGCGCGGAATGGCGGCTTCGATGCGTTCGCGTTCGGCAGCGTACAGGGACTCCAGTGTCTTGGAGCCGCGCGGCTCGGTCTTGACGGCCTTGAGCTCGACCTTGAGTTCAGACGGGAAGCGCTTGGCGTAGTCGTCCCAGGCGGTTTGCGCCCAGTCGGGCACACGCTGGCCGACCGCCACGATCAGCAGCTTCATGCCCGATCAGGCACTTTTGCGGCTGGCAGAACGTGCGGGGCTCTTTTTGGCGGGGGCTTTGGTCGCGCTCTTTTTGGCGGCGGATTTGCTCGGGGCATTGACCAACACTTTTTTGATCGGTGCCGCGGCTTTCTTGGCGGGGGCCTTGCGCGCTGGCGCCTTCAGAGCCGCTTTTTTGGCAGCTGGCTTGTCGGCTTTGGCCGGGGTGGCCGTCTTGGCTGCGGCCTTGCGGGCTGCCGATGCGGCCGCCTTGGGGGTCAGCGCGGTATTGGCAGGTTTTTTGGCAGTCGCCTTTTTGGCGGGCGCCTTGACCACCGGCTTGGGTGCACCGAATTTCAGGCGCACCGGCTTGTCGCCCCAGATTTCTTCCAGGTTGTAGTACTGGCGAATCACGGGCTGCATGATGTGCACCACCGCCGCGCCGCAGTCGGCAATGATCCACTCGCCATTGTCTTCGCCTTCGATGCGGGGCTTGCCGAAACCGGCATCGCGCACCTTGTCGCGCACGCTGGCCGACAGGGCCTTGGTCTGGCGGTTGGACGTGCCCGAGGCGATGATGACCCGCTCGAACAGGGGCGAAAGGTGTTCGGTATTGAACACCTGAATGTCCTGGGCCTTGACGTCTTCAAGCGCGTCGACAATGACTCGCTGCAGTTTCTGGACGTCTTTCTTGGCGGCGGTTTCGCTCATCGTGGGGCTTTCTCAGCGGGCGCTGTAGAGGTGGTGTTCGTGAATATAGCGTTCAACGGCAGGTGCCACCAGTGCGGCAACATCGGCCTGGCGGGACAGTCGTTCTCGGATGTTGGTGGCGCTGATGGGCATCAGCGGCATGGGCAAGGGCCGGATGGTCGGGGGGGGCACATCGGAAATTCCAGACGTGTCAGCATGCCAGGAAGCCACTTGCGGATCGCGAGCGGCTGCGCAAATTATAGCCAGCCGGGCAATGTCATCGATCCGCTTCCAGCCCGGCAGGCTGCGCCGCTGGTCGTCACCGATGAGCAGGTAAAGCTGCGCACCCGGATGCTCGGCCGTAATTTCGGTGAGCGTATCGACCGTGTAACTGGGGCCTGAGCGGCGAATTTCCCGGTCGTCCACGACCACCTGCGGCATGTCGGCAAAGGCCAGCCGCGTCATGGCCAGGCGATGCTCGGCAGCGGTGAGGCTGCCAGAGCGGTGCCAGGCCTGACCAGTGGGCAACACCCTCACCTCGTCGAGCGCCAGCGCATCGATGGCAGAACGCACCAAGGCCACATGGGCCCGATGCGGCGGATCAAACGCCCCGCCAAAGACACCGATGCGGCGCGGTTCGCTCACACCCAATCCCGGGGCACCAGAAAGTGGCTCAGCAAACGTTCCTCGGCTGAACCTGGCGGGTCCTGGCGCTGATAAGACCAGCGCACCTCCGGCGGCATGGACAAGAGGATCGACTCGGTGCGACCGCCGGACTGCAGGCCGAAATGGGTGCCCCGGTCCCACACCAGGTTGAACTCCACGTAGCGGCCACGGCGGTAGAGCTGGAAGTCGCGCTCACGTTCGGTCCAGGGCAGACCCAAGCGGCGGTGCACGATGGGCAGGTAGGCCTTCAAAAAGGCGTCGCCCACGCTCTGCAGCATCTCGAAGCTGCGCACCATGCCCAGCTCTGCAAAGTCGTCAAAGAAGACGCCCCCCACCCCACGCTGTTCGCTGCGGTGCTTGTTGCAGAAATACTCGTCGCACCAGCGCTTGAAGCGCGGGTACAGCGCAGGGCCAAAGGGATCAAGCGCGTCCTTGCAGGTCTGGTGGAAATGCACCGCGTCTTCGTCGTGCCCGTAATACGGCGTCAGGTCCATGCCGCCGCCAAACCAGGCCACCGGGTCCTTGCCTTCGGGTTTGGCTGCGATCATGCGCACATTCATGTGCACCGTGGGCACATGCGGGTTGCGCGGGTGAAACACCAGAGACACACCCATGGCTTCAAACGGTGCACCCGCCAGTTCGGGGCGGTGCTGGGTGGCTGAAGGCGGCAGCTGCGGCCCGGTCACATGCGAAAAACCGCAACCGGCGCGCTCGAACACCGGCCCACCTTCCATGATTTTGGTGATGCCGTTGCCCTGCAGCTTCTCCCCTGCTGGCTTTTGCCACGGGTCTGTCACAAAAGGGGTCGGGTCGATCTCGTTGAGCGCGCCGGTGATGCGCTCTTGCAGTCCCACCAGGTACGCACGCACCTGTGCAATGTCAATCTTGTCGGTCATTTTTTGTTCTTGGTCGGATACCAGGGCACGATGGGGCTGCCTTGCTCGGCGTGGTAGCCGCGCACCCCGTCAAAGGCCTGGGCCAGTTGTTCATAGTCTTGCGACTCATCACCGCACATGGTGAGAAAGTCTGTGAAACGGATTTCCCGCTGACCCCAGTCCAGCCGGACGATGCCCACCGGCACCTGGGCACCCAAAGCCACCTGGTAGTAGCCGCTGCGCCAGCCAGGCGTCCACTTGCGGGTTCCTTCAGGGGCCACGGCCAGCCACAGCAAGCGGTCCTGCTGCGCATACTGGCGAAATGTTTCCACCATCTCACCCACCACGCCACGCGCAGCGCTGCGGTCAATCGGCAAGCCCCCCACCCACCGCAACCAGGTGCCAAAGACCGGCACCTTGAACAGCGAATCCTTGGCCCAGAAGTGGGCGGGCACGCCAATGGCCCATTTGGCCATGATGCCGACGATGAAGTCCCAGTTGCTGGTGTGCGGGTAGGCCACTACCACGCCTTGCCTGGCTGGCAGACCATCAAATGCCACACGCCAGCCCGCCAGTGACAACAACCAGCGCGCCAGCGCAGAACCTTTGAACTGGACGGGGTGCGGTGTGCTCATGCCAATGCCTCAGTGCTTGATGGCCCGGTAGCCAATGTCGCGGCGGTACTGCATGCCATCAAAACGGATGCCCTGCGTGACCTCGTAAGCCTTTTGCTGGGCCTGTTTGACCGAATCTGCCAAGGCCGTGACGCACAACACACGACCGCCAGAGGTCAGGATCTGACCGTCTTTTTCAGTGGTGCCCGCATGAAAGACCATCGCATCCGGGCTGTCAGCAGGCAGGCCTTCGATCACATCGCCCTTGCGCGGGTTCATCGGGTAACCGGCGGCCGCCAGCACCACACCCAGGGCGACGCGGCGGTCCCATTCCAGTTCGATGTTGTCCAGCCCTTCGCTGGTCGCGGCCAGCATGACCTCGGCCAGATCGGATTTGAGACGCATCATGATCGGCTGTGTTTCCGGATCGCCCATGCGGCAGTTGAATTCCAGCGTCTTGGGCTTGCCCTGCGCGTCGATCATCAGCCCGGCGTACAGAAAACCGGTGTAAGGGATGCCGTCCTTTTCCATGCCCCGGATGGTGGGCAGGATGACTTCGCGCATGGCGCGGGCATGCACATCGGCCGTGACCACCGGCGCAGGCGAATACGCGCCCATACCGCCCGTGTTGGGGCCTTCGTCAGCGTCCAGCAGGCGCTTGTGGTCCTGGCTGGTGGCCAGGGCGGTGACGTTCTTGCCGTCGCACAGCACGATGAAGCTGGCTTCTTCGCCTTGCAGGAATTCTTCGATCACCACGCGCGCGCCGCCCTCGTTGTGCGTCACGCCCAGGGTGTTGTCCACCAGCATGAAGTCGATGGCTTCATGGGCCTCGGCCAGCGTCATGGCGACCACCACACCCTTGCCAGCGGCCAGGCCATCGGCCTTGACCACAATCGGCGCGCCCTTGCGGTTCACATAGGCGTGCGCCGCCACAGGATCGGTGAATGTCTCGAACTCTGCCGTCGGGATGCTGTGACGGGCCATGAAGGCCTTGGAAAAAGCCTTGGAGCTTTCCAGTTGCGCAGCCGCCCGGGTCGGGCCAAAGATGCGCAGGCCATGGGCACGGAATTCGTCGACCACACCTGCGGCCAGCGGGGCCTCGGGGCCCACCACCGTCAAGGCGATCTGGTTTTGCTGTGCCCACTCGCGCAGCTGCACCACATCGGTGATGGGCACGTCGATCAGGGACTTGTCACGCGCGGTGCCGCCGTTGCCAGGGGCCACATAGACCTGCTGCACGCGAGGCGACTGCGCCAGTTTCCAGGCCAGGGCGTGTTCGCGGCCACCGCCGCCGACCACCAGTACTTTCATTTTCTGTGTTCCTTGTATTTATTCGTCGATTTCGGCGTTGTGGAACACGTTCTGCACATCGTCCAGGTCTTCCAGCACATCCAGCAATTTCTGCATTTTGGCGGCGTCGTCGCCCGCCAGGGCGATGGTGTTTTCCGAGCGCATGGTCACTTCGGCCACCTCGGGCTTGAGGCCAGCGGCTTCGAGCGCATTTTTCACGGTTTCGAAATCGCCCGGCGCGGTCAACACCTCGATGGCGCCGTCTTCGTCGGCGATCACGTCTTCGGCGCCTGCCTCCAGGGCGATTTCCATCACCTGGTCTTCGCTGGTGCCCGGGGCAAAAATCAGCTGGCCACAATGCTTGAACTGGAAGGCCACCGAGCCTTCGGTGCCCAGGTTGCCGCCGTATTTGGAGAAGGCATGGCGCACCTCGGCCACGGTGCGCACGCGGTTGTCGGTCATGGTGTCCACGATGATCGCGGCGCCACCAATGCCATAGCCTTCGTAACGGATTTCCTCGTAGCTCACGCCCTCGAGGTTGCCGGTGGCCTTGTCGATGTTGCGCTTGATGTTGTCGGCCGGCATGTTGGCCGCCTTGGCCTTGTCCACCGCCAGACGCAGGCGCGGGTTGGCGCTCAGGTCACCGCCACCCGTGCGGGCGGCCACCATGATTTCACGGATGATGCGGGTCCAGACGCGTCCGCGCTTCTCGTCCTGACGCCCCTTGCGGTGCTGAATGTTTGCCCATTTGCTGTGGCCAGCCATCAAAGAGTCCTTGCGTGTTGGTGTAATCTGGGCCCGATTTTACTTTTTGCCACCAAGAGCCCCCAAAACATGAGCGAACCCCTGCTGATCGCGCGCAATGCCAATGCCCAATGCGAACTGTTGCCTGGCCTGGCCAACCGCCACGGCCTGATCACCGGCGCCACCGGCACGGGCAAAACCGTCACCCTGCAGACGCTGGCCGAGAACTTCTCGCGCATTGGCGTGCCCGTGTTCATGGCCGACGTCAAAGGCGACCTGACCGGCATCAGCCAGGCGGGCAAGATCGGCGACAAACTGGCCAAGGTGCTGGCCGAGCGAGGCATCGCGCTGCCCGAGCCGCTGGCCTGCCCCACCTCGCTTTGGGACGTGTTCGGTGAACAAGGCCACCCGGTGCGCGCCACGGTGAGCGACATGGGCCCCCTGCTGCTGTCGCGCATGCTGGGCCTCAACGAAACCCAGGCGGGCGTGCTGAATCTGGTCTTCAAGATCGCCGACGACAACCACCTGTTGTTGCTGGACATGAAGGACCTGCGCGCCATGCTGCAGCATGTGGGCGACAACGCCCGCCAGTTCACCACCGAATACGGCAACATCAGCGCCGCCAGCATTGGCGCCATCCAGCGCGGCCTGCTGCAGATCGAGCAACAAGGCGGCGACAGGTTCTTCGGCGAGCCCATGCTCAACATCCAGGACTTCATGCAGACGGATGCCGACGGCAAAGGCGTCATCAACATCCTGGCCGCCAACAAGCTGCTCAACGCCCCCCGCCTGTACGCCACTTTCCTCCTGTGGATGCTGTCCGAACTGTTCGAGCAACTGCCCGAAATCGGCGACCCTGAAAAGCCGAAACTGGTGTTCTTCTTTGACGAAGCCCACCTGCTCTTCAAGGATGCTCCGGCCGCACTGGTCGAGCGCATCGAGCTGGTGGTCCGTCTGGTGCGATCCAAGGGCGTGGGCGTTTATTTCGTCACCCAAAACCCGCTGGACATTCCCGACAGCGTGCTGGGCCAGCTGGGCAACCGGGTACAGCATGCCCTGCGCGCCTTCACCCCGCGTGACCAGAAAGCCGTGCAGGCCACGGCCCAAACCATGCGCCCCAAGGCCGGGCTGGACATCGAAGCCGCCATCACCGAACTGGGCGTGGGCGAGGCGCTGGTCAGCTTTCTGGATGCCAAGGGACGCCCCAGCGAAACCGAAAGGGTCTTTGTGCTGCCCCCGGGCAGCCAGATCGGTCCGATCACACCCGAGCAGCGCCAGGCATTGCTCCAGAACTCACTGGTGGCGGGCATCTACGAAAAAACCGTGGACCGCGAATCGGCCTACGAAATGCTCAAGGCCAACATCACGGCCCATGCCGACAGCCCCGCGGCACAAAACGCCAGCCAGGGACAGACCGAAGGGGGCATGCTGGGCGCCGTTTCGGATTTGCTGTTTGGCAGCACCGGTCCACGCGGTGGTCAGCGCGATGGCATTGCGCAGATGGTGGTCAAGAGCGCTGTGCGCACCGCCGGATCGGCCATTGGCCGGGAAATCGTGCGCGGTGTGCTGGGCAGCCTGCTGGGCGGCAGCAAGCGCAAACGCTGAGCCGCCGGGCCATCCGATCTTCAGCGAACCACACCTGCGGCATACAAGGCCTCAATCGACGCCTCGCTGCGGCCCAGCTCGGTCAGTATGGCCCGCGTGTGTTCACCCAGGTGCGGCGCAAGGCGACTCGGGTCTGCCGCTTGCTGGTTGAAACGGGCTGCTGCACGCGGCGCGCGCACGCGCCCAAGGCCCGGGTAGTCCGACTCCATCAGGCTCTGGTTGTGCTGGATCTGCGGGTCATGGGCCAGGTCGGCCTTGAAATTGACCTGCCCCACCGGCACCCCTTCGGCGGCCAGGCGCTCGACGAACGGCCGCACCAGCTGCTGCGCCGCAATGGGTTCCAGCACGGCACGCCAGGCGTCGATGTTGTCGCGGCGCAGCATCATGTTCGCGAAACGCGGGTCCTGCAGCAGTTCCGTCTTGCCAAACACGCGGCAGATACCGGCAAATTCCTCGTCCTGCGGGGCGATCATGGCAAACCAGCCATCCTTGCAGCGCCAGAGCTTTTGCCGCGCCCCGAATTCCGGCACCGGCGCGGGCGGGTTGTCCAGAAAGCTGTGGTTGTAGAGCGCCTCGGGCCAGAGAAAGGACAGTCCGGCGTCGAGCATGGACAACTCGATGCGGCTGCCCTGCCCCGTGGCCTGGCGGCCATGCAGCGCGGCCGTGATGGCCTGCGCCGCCGTGAGCGCGGTGATCTTGTCGCACATCAGCGTCTGCAGCAGCTTGGGTTCCTGCGTGTCCGGGTCGGGGTGGGCGTCGGCAAAGCCTGAAACGGCCTGAATGACCGGGTCGTAGACACGGTAACCCGCATAAGGGCCACTCTGGCCAAAGCCGCTGATCGACAGGTAGACGATGCGCGGATTGAATGCCTTGACCTGCTCATAGCCGAAGCCCAGCCGTTGCATGGCCCCCGGGCGGAAGTTCTCCACCAGCACATCGGCTTGCTCGGCCAGCTCGCGCAATATTGCGCGGGCGGCCTCCTGTTTGAGGTCCAGCACGATGGATCGCTTGCCCCGGTTGATGGTGGCAAACAACGTGGTCATGTCGCCCTGGATCGGGCCTACGCGGCGCGTCAAATCCCCGCCTTGCGTTTCGACCTTGATGACTTCGGCCCCCTGGTCGGCCAGGATACCGGTGGCCATGGGGCCGGAGACGACGGCAGACAAGTCCAGAATGCGGACGCCGGACAGAGGTGCTTGCATGCGGTTTCCTTGTTGGACGAAGAGTATTGGATCAAAGACCCCGCGCCACGATCTCTTTCATGATTTCGTTGCTGCCGCCGTAGATGCGGGCCACCCGGGCATCGACCCAGGCGCTGCCAATGCCACCGTCGGCCATGAAACCCGTGCCACCGTGCATTTGCAGCAGCTCGTCGAGCAGCTGGTTTTGCATCTCCGAAGCATTGAGCTTGGCCATGGCCGCCCGCTCGGCGTCCAGTTCACCGCGCAGGTGGCGCGCCAGACAGTCGTCCACAAAGGTCCGCAACATGACTGCCTTGGCTTTGGCTTCGGCCAGGCGAAAACGGGTGTTCTGGTAGTCGAAGACGGTCTGGCCAAACACCTTGCGCTCACGCGTCCAGGCGATGGTGCGCTCCAGAAAAGCCTCGATGGAAGCGGCCGCACGGATGGCGATGATCAGCCGCTCCTGGGCCAGCTGGTGCATCAGGTAAGGAAAGCCCTGGTTTTCCTCGCCCAGCAGATGGCTGGCAGGTACGCGCACCTGGTCAAAAAACAGCTCGGCCGTGTCCTGACCGCGCAGACCGATCTTGCGCAGGGCACGTCCGCGCTCGAAACCCGGCATGCCCTCTTCGACCACCAGCAAGGAAATGCCTTTGGCGCCCTGGTCAGGGTCGGTCTTGGCCACCACGATGACCAGCCCGGCATTGTGGCCGTTGGAGATGTAGGTTTTCTGGCCCGTCAGCACATAGTGCTCGCCATCGCGCTGCGCCCGGGTGCGGATGGCCTTGAGGTCACTGCCCACCTCGGGTTCGGTCATGGCGATGGCGCCAACCCGCTCACCCTGCGCCATGGCGGGCAGCCACCGCTGCTTTTGCCATTCGCTGCCATAGGCATGCAGGTAAGGGGCCACCACTTCCGAATGCAGGCTGAAGCCCACCCCTGTGGCATTGACCCGGGCCAGCTCTTCGATCACCACCGCGGCGTGGCCAAAATCCCCGCCACCCCCATAAGGGTCTGGCAAGGTGGTGTTGAGCAGCCCCGCCTGGCCTGCGGCCTGCCAGAGGCTCAGGGGAACGCGCCCGGCATCCTCCCATTCGAGGTGGTGAGGCGCGATCTCTCGCTCGACAAAGCGCCGCACCTGGACGCGAAAGGCCTCGTGGTCTTCGCGCAGCACGGTGCGCAACTCATGTTTCATGCCTCAGTTGTCCAGCTTGATCTTGGCGGCCTTGATCGCACGGTCCATCGTCTCGGCCAGTGTTTTCATTTCTGCGCCCAGCTCCTCAGGGGTGCTGCCCACGGCCTCCAGACCCAGATCACGCCACTTGGCGCTCAGATCGCTGCTTTTCACGGCGCGTGCAATGCCACCAGAGACTTTGGCCAACACATCCTTCGGGGTCCCCGCAGGCGCAAGCACCAGGAAAAAGCCCACAGGCTCAAAACCCTTGAGGCCCAATTCGGCAAACGTGGGCACGGTGGGCAAAGACGAGGTGCGCTGGGTCCCGGTCATGGCCAGTACCTTGACCTTTCCAGCCTGCAGCAAAGGCGCCAGCGAGGCCGCATCCAGCCAGGCCGCACTGATCTGCCCGCCCATCAGGTCCTGCGTCAGCGGCGCAGCCCCTTTGTAGGCCGCATGAACCAGGTCGATCTTGGCGGCCAGGTTCAGGGATTCGCCAAAAATGTGCGCCGTGGTGCCCTGACCAAACGAGCCGTAGCTGAGCTTGCCGGGGTTCTTGCGGGCATGGGCAATGAATTCATCAAGGGTGTTGGCCGGAAAATTGGCGGGCACGGCCAGGCCAATGGTCGAGCGCGTGAGCATGGACACCGGATCGAACTCGGTGTCGATGTCAAACGGCAGCTTGCTGTAGAGCGATTTGGCGTAGATCGCGTTGGAGATGGTCAGCACCAGGGTGTGTCCGTCGGCGGGCACCTTGGCCACAGACGACAAGCCCAGCCACCCCCCTGCGCCCGGGCGGTTGTCCACGATGACCGGCTGGCCCCAGTATTCGGTCAACTTGAGCCCGATGTTGCGGGCCATGATGTCGGTGGTGCCGCCTGGCGTGTAGGGCACCACAATGCGGATGGTCTTGTTCGGGAAAGCCGCTGCCGTCTGGGCCTGTGCCTGGGCTGCTGTCACCCAGCATGTGGTCGCAAAGACCGCTGCCGCGGTCAACATGGCTTTGAGCAAATGGCGCATGGATGTCTCCTGTCATTGTTTTGGCCATGTTCAGGTGTGCTCCTGGTGTTCGCAATGGCATTTAGGCTCATTGGAATTGGCAAAAACAATCAGGGCCCCAGCCTCCTTCAGGCCATGTGGGTCGACTTGCAGCGCAGACCAGGAGCGGGCGGCTGTTCTGGGGGCCCGGCAAAACACTGGGCATTGAGCATCCAGCGCCTGGCGACCTCCCCCTCTACACGCAGGTCGGTGTCGAGCAGATGGCGTGTTTGGGTCATCACCTGGGCAAAACCCGTTGCAGAGCCTCGGATCAGCCCTGCATCGCCCGGCTCACCAAAACACCATGACTGCCCCTGAGGCCCGGTCAACTCGATGCGCGGCATGTGCTCTGGCACCTGCCAGCCCCGCACCTGGTGACTCCAGCCAAAGGTGTTGACGCCCAGCACCACGATGTTGCGCAGGCGTTCCGACTCCGCCCGCTCCTGGCCACACTGGTCGAACAGGGCTTGCCCATGCGCCCAGGTTTCCATCTGGCGTGCCGTGATGGACGAACGCACCGACATCGGCGGGCCTGCCCAGTCCACACGCATGCGGGGGTCCAGGCCATGCCAGCGCTCGGCCATGTCCAGCGCAAAGCGGCTCCACAGCGCCAGCAAGGCCGGTCCGCTGGCCGTGACCTGCGAGCCCTCCAGCACACGCATGCCCTCGCCGCGTGCCGCACTCGCGCGCATGTCGGCCAAGCGCCGCTGCAGGGCCTGAGGGGCATGGACAGACCAGTCTGCCGCCTCGTTCCAGAAATGGAGGTGGCGCACGATGTCGTTCGGCGTCCACTGCTTGAACTGCGTGGGGCGTTGCCATTGCTGCTCGGGCAGCTGGCGCAGCACCGCCTCCAGGGTCTTGACTTCCTCAGCAAAATCGAGGGCTTGGGTCAGCATGTCATCTCCACTTCAGTGCAATCAGGATGGGCCCTTGCCATGAAAAACGCCGGGGAAACCCGGCGTTTTTCATGCGTTACCCCCTCAGTCGGCAGTCGCTTCCTCTTCAGGCTCGGCGGGTTCTGACTTGGCCGCCTTGCTTTCCTTCTTGGGCAGCGGCGTGATGTCCAGCAGCACCTCGTCCTTGTCATCGATGTCCACCGTCAGACGGCCGCCTTCGGTCAGGCGACCAAACAGCAGCTCGTCGGCCAGGGCCTTGCGGATCGTGTCCTGGATCAGGCGCTGCATCGGGCGGGCGCCCATGAGCGGATCAAAACCCTTCTTGGCCAGGTGCTTGCGCAGGGTGTCGGTGAAGGTGACCTCGACCTTTTTCTCGCCCAGCTGCTGCTCCAGCTGGAGCAGGAACTTGTCGACCACGCGCAGGATGATCTGCTCGTCCAGCGGCTTGAAGCTGACGATGGCGTCCAGACGGTTGCGGAACTCGGGCGTGAACAGACGCTTGATGTCGCCCATCTCATCCCCTGCCTGACGCGGGTTGGTGAAGCCAATGGTGGCCTTGTTCATGGTCTCGGCGCCCGCATTGGTCGTCATGACGATGATCACGTTGCGGAAGTCGGCCTTGCGCCCGTTGTTGTCCGTCAGCGTGCCGTGGTCCATGACCTGCAGCAGCACGTTGAAGATGTCCGGATGGGCTTTCTCGATTTCGTCGAGCAGCAGCACGCAATGCGGCTTTTTGGTCACGGCCTCGGTCAGCAGGCCGCCCTGGTCAAAGCCTACATAGCCCGGCGGCGCGCCGATCAGGCGGCTGACCGCGTGACGCTCCATGTACTCGGACATGTCAAAGCGGATCAGCTCAATGCCCATGATGTAGGCCAGCTGCTTGGCCGCTTCGGTCTTGCCCACGCCCGTGGGGCCGGAGAACAGGAAGGCGCCAATCGGCTTGTCCTGCTTGCCCAGGCCGGAGCGGGCCATCTTGACGGCAGACGACAGCACTTCGAGTGCCTTGTCCTGGCCGAACACCACGGCCTTGAGGTCGCGCTCGATGTTCTGCAGCTTGCTGCGGTCATCGTTGGACACGTTGGCGGGCGGGATGCGGGCGATCTTGGCCACGATGTCCTCGATCTCGCCTTTGCCAATCGTCTTCTTGCGCTTGGAGGCGGTCAGGATGCGCTGCGCGGCACCGGCCTCGTCGATCACATCAATCGCCTTGTCGGGCAACTGGCGGTCGTTGATGTACTTGGCCGACAGCTCGGCCGCAGCCTGCAGCGCGGCGTTGGCGTACTTGACGTTGTGGTGCTCTTCAAAACGGCTCTTGAGGCCCTTGAGGATTTCCACCGTTTCGGAAACCGTGGGCTCGACCACATCCACTTTCTGGAAGCGGCGGGACAGCGCAGCGTCCTTTTCAAAGATGCCTCGGTACTCGGTGAAGGTGGTCGCGCCAATGCACTTGAGCTGGCCACTGGACAGCGCGGGCTTGAGCAGGTTGGAAGCGTCCAGCGTCCCGCCCGAGGCAGCACCCGCACCGATCAGGGTGTGGATCTCGTCGATGAACAGGATGGCGTTGGGCTTGTCCTTAAGCGACTTGAGCACACCCTTGAGGCGCTGCTCGAAATCGCCGCGGTACTTGGTGCCCGCCAGCAGCGCACCCATGTCCAGCGAATAGACCTGGGCTTCGGCCAGGATCTCTGGGACAGAGCCCTGGGTGATGCGCCAGGCCAGGCCCTCGGCAATCGCCGTCTTGCCCACACCGGCCTCACCCACCAGCAGCGGGTTGTTCTTGCGGCGTCGGCACAGAATCTGGATGGTGCGCTCGACCTCGTATTCGCGGCCGATCAGCGGATCGATCTTGCCGTCCTTGGCCGCCTGGTTCAGGTTGTTGGTGTATTGCTCCAGCGGCGAGGCCTTTTCGCTGCGCTCACCGCCCTGCCCACCCTCTTCGCTTTCGCTGTTTGAGGGCGCCTCAGAAGACTTGTTGGCCTCGGGCGGATCGCTCTTGCGAATGCCGTGGGCGATGAAGTTGACGACGTCCAGGCGCGTGATGCCCTGCTGGTGCAGGTAGTACACGGCATGCGAGTCCTTTTCGCCAAAGATGGCGACCAGCACATTGGCGCCGGTCACTTCCTTCTTGCCATTGCCGGTGGACTGCACATGCATGATGGCACGCTGGATCACACGCTGGAAACCCAGCGTGGGCTGGGTGTCCACCTCTTCGGTGCCCGCCACCTGGGGCGTGTTGTCCTTGATGAAGTTCGTCAGCGCTGTGCGCAGATCGTCGATGTTGGCCGAGCAGGCACGGAGCACTTCGGCGGCACTGGGGTTGTCCAGCAGGGCCAGCAACAGGTGTTCCACCGTGATGAACTCATGGCGCTGCTGACGGGCCTCGACAAAGGCCATGTGCAGGCTGACTTCCAGTTCTTGGGCAATCATGTGATTTCCTTTTGCCTTCCTGTGATTGAAACTGTTTTCCTAATTGGCACCCATGGTCCGTTATTCAATGGGCTCTGCAACACATTGCAACGGATGCCCACTCTGACGGGCCGCGTCAAGCACCTGATCGACCTTGGTCTGGGCGACATCGCGCGTGTAGACACCGCAAACGCCTTTGCCGTCCAGGTGGATCTTGAGCATGATCTGGGTCGCCGCTTCCCGGTCCTTGTTGAAAAACTCCTGGATGACGACCACCACAAACTCCATCGGGGTGTAGTCGTCGTTGAGCATGACGACCTGGAACATCTGCGGAGGCTGAACACGCTGGGCCCGACGCTCGAGCACAACGGCATCGCCACCGTCTGTTGTTTTTGTCAAATCCGGCGGCAGCGTGGGGGGGACTGATTTTTTCGTTGCCATGGATTCATTCTATCGGCGCTTTTTGCCCTCTGCCGTCGCACAGCCGATGCCCTTGGAGGCGATGGGCATCGGGAAAATCCTGACATTGACAAATTTGTCATGACCGCCTCAAACTGGTGCGCAAACAATGAGACGGAGACAACCATGCCCAGCGGTACGGTCAAATGGTTCAATGACGCCAAGGGTTTCGGATTCATCCAGCCCGACGATGGCGGCCCGGATGCCTTCGCCCACTTCTCGGCCATCGTGATGGACGGGTACAAAAGCCTCAAGGAAGGTGCCCGGGTGGATTTCGAACTCTCCCAAGGCCCCAAAGGCCTGATGGCGCTGAACATCCGCGCCGAAGGCGCCCCCGGACCCGTGTCAGATTCAACGGCCAGCCTGACCTGAGCCCTGTCCCCGGTTATGCTCGGGACTCTTGTTCAGGAGTCCCCATGTTGTTTACTTTCCTGTCCCGTGCTTTGATCCGCAGGCTGCAGGTCTGCGTTGTACTGATGGGCTTGGCATGCCCATGGACGGCATTCGGACAACAGCCTCAGATGAACCTGCCGCGAATCAAGCTAAGCGCCGGGATGCATCTGCTGGATGTGCAACTGGCACAAACCCCGCAGGAGAGGCAGATCGGACTCATGTTCCGCAAGGAGATGCCGCAGCACGAAGGCATGCTTTTCGTGTTCGAACAGCCCGCCACCCAGTGCTTCTGGATGCGCAACACGCTGATCCCGCTGACAGCGGCTTTTGTGGCTGACGACGGCACCATCGTGAACCTGGCCGACATGAAGCCCCAGAACGATGACTCCCACTGCTCGACGAAACCCGTCCGTTTTGTGCTCGAAATGAACCAGGGCTGGTTCGCCAAGCGCAACATCCAGGCGGGTTACAAGCTCGGTGGCGCCCCTTTTGGCCGATAAGCCTGCGCCCTGAGGCTCAAACGCCCCAGACCAGATCAGCCTCTTCGGCCATGCAGCGGCGGATCATCTGCTGCATCGGGGCCGCCCTTTGCGCCAGACGGACGGCGGGCAAGGCCGCTTCCTCGTCCTCGCTCACTTCTTGACCCGCTTGATGACCCGCCTGACGCGCCGCCGCTTTTTCAGCAAGCGCCTGGCGCCGGGCTTCATCCTGTGCCACCGCGGCATCCAGCCTGGTCAATGTGGCTGCAAGATCGGCCGCTCGCACAATCCCTTGCGCAGGATCGTCGCCGATCATGGCTTTGAGGATGCGCCGACCATCGGCTTCGAGCATGATCAGGTCGGCACAGGCCTTGGATTTGAACTTGAACAGCATGACCGCGCCTCAGTTGCCGGATTCGGCTGGGCCCTGGATCGCATCCTTGAGCTTGTGACTGGCATGAAAAGTGGCCACGCGTCGCGCTTCGATCGGGATCAGCTCGCCGGTGCGGGGGTTGCGGCCCGGACGGGCCGCCTTGGTGCGGATCTGGAAGTTGCCGAAGCCGGAAATCTTCACGTCTTGCCCCTGGACCAGGCTGTCCACCATCAGGTCGAAGAACGCGTCGACCATGTCCTTGGACTCGCGCTTGTTCAGGCCAATCTGCTCGAACAGCAGCTCAGCCAGCTGCGCCTTGGTCAGCGCAGGGGTTTCCAGGCTTTCTACCGAAATTTCCATGATCCGCTCCTCAGCCGCGCAGGCGGGCGCCCAGCTTGTCTGTCAGGTGCTGGATGACGGCGCCCATGGCCGCATCGATCTGCGCATCCGTGAGGGTCGCCTCACCGCTGCCCAAAGTCAAGCGCACGGCCAGACTCTTCTCGCCAGCGGCCAAGGCTCCGCCTTGGGCATCGGCCTTGGGGCGGTAGATGTCAAACAGCACAGCCGCTTGCAGCAGGCCATCGGTAGGCGCTGCATGGATGGCCTGCATGAGCTGGGCATGCGTGACGGCTTCGGCCACGATCACGGCAATGTCGCGTTCCACCGGCTGCTGCTTGGCCACGCCCTGCGCTGCGGGCACCACGCGTGCAGTCACGGCATCGAGCGAGAGCTCGAACACCACGGGGGCACTGGGCAGTTCCCAGGCCTGACGCCAGCGGGGGTGCAACTCGCCCACATGGCCAATCACCACGCCATCGAGCAGCACCTGAGCCGAACGGCCGGGGTGCAAAGCTGGGTGTTCAGCGGCCACAAATTCCGCCTTGCGCGGGGCCAGCAGTTTTTCCACGTCTGCCTTGACGTCGTAAAAATCCACGTTGCGGGCCTTGCCCTGCCAGCCCAGAGGCTCCACCGGACCCCAGGCCATGCCCGCCACGCGCATGGGCTGGTCAAAGCCCTCCACCGTGGTGTCGCTGTTCTGCACCGAAGCGTTGCGCAGGAACACGCGGCCCAGTTCGAACACGCGCACGCGGTCAGCCTTGCGGTCGGCATTGAACTTGACCACTTGCAGCAGCGAGCCGATCAGGCTCGAGCGCATCACGCTCATCTGGCTGGCGATCGGGTTGAGCAGACGGATCGGCTGGGCGTTGCCCGCCAGATCGCGCTCCCAGCTTTCTTCGACAAAGCTGTAGTTGATGGTTTCCTGGTAGCCCAGCGCAGCGATGGCTCGGCGAACAGTGGACGGGCTGCGCTCGGTCTCGCGGCGCACCTTGGCCGTGATGGGGGCCAGCGGCGGGTTCGTGGGCAGGTTGTTGTAGCCCACCATGCGGGCCACTTCCTCGATCAGGTCTTCCTCGATCTGCAAATCGAACCGGAAGCTCGGCGGCGTCACCGTCACGGTGCCCTCGCCTTCCGTCACTTGCAGGCCCAGGCCGCGCAGGGCGTCGGCGCACTGCTGTTGCGTCAGTGGCATGCCGATCACCTTGTTGGCACGTGCCACGCGCAGGGTCACAGGCTGGGCCTGGGGAATGTTCAGGGTCTGGTCGTCGATGGGACCGACCTTCGTCTCGGGCGTGCCGCAAATGTCCAGCACCAGCTGGGTGATGCGCTCGATGTGCTCCACCGTCAGCTGCGGGTCCACACCGCGCTCGAAACGGTGACCGGCGTCCGTCGAGAAGTTGTAGCGGCGCGAACGGCCTGCAATGGCCGTGGGCCACCAGAAGGCGGCTTCGATGTAGATGTTTTGCGTGTCGTCGGACACGGCGGTGGCGTCACCGCCCATGATGCCCGCCAGCGACTCGACCTGGCTGTCGTCGGCGATCACGCCGACTTGCCCGTCGACCGTCACGGTGTTGCCGTTGAGCAGCTTGAGCGACTCACCGACCTGGCCCCAGCGCACCTGCAGGCCGCCGTGGATCTTGTCGAGGTCAAAAATGTGGGAAGGGCGGCCAAACTCGAACATCACGTAGTTGGAGATGTCCACCAGCGGGCTCACGCTGCGCTGGCCGCAGCGCGCCAGGCGGTCCACCATCCACTGCGGGGTCTGCGCCTTCGTGTTCACGCCTTTGACGACGCGACCGCTGAAGCGGCCGCACAGGTCGGTGGCTTGCACCTTCACGGCCAGCTTGTCACTGATCTGGGTGGCAACAGCCGGGAACATTGGTGCCTTTAGCGGCGCACCGGTCAGGGCCGACACTTCGCGAGCGATGCCGTACACGCTCAGGCAATGCGCCAGATTGGGCGTGAGCTTGAGCGTCATCAGCGTGTCGTCGAGGTTCAGGTATTGGCGGATGTCCTGACCCAAAGGTGCATCCAGCGGCAACTCCAGCAAGCCACCATGATCATCGGCGATCTTGAGCTCTTTGGCCGAGCACAGCATGCCCTGGCTTTCGACGCCGCGCAGCTTGCCGACCTTGATGACAAAGGGCTTGCCGTCTTCGCCGGGGGGCAATTCGGCTCCCACCAGGGCGCAGGGCACGCGGATGCCCACGCGGGCGTTCGGCGCGCCGCAGACGATGTTGAGCAGAGCGCCCTGCCCCACATCCACCTGGCACACGCGCAGGCGGTCGGCGTTGGGGTGTTGCACGGCTTCCTTGATTTCACCGACCACGATCTTGGTGAACGGCGGTGCGACGGGCTCGAGCTCTTCCACTTCGAGGCCAGCCATGGTTAAGGTGTCGGCGAGTTGCTGGGTGGTCAGAGCGGGGTTGCAGAATTCGCGCAACCAGGATTCGGGGAATTGCATGTCTGGATCTCGTGAATTACTGGAACTGGCTCAGGAAGCGGATGTCGCCGTCAAAGAACAGGCGCAGGTCGTTCACGCCATAGCGCAGCATGGTGAAGCGGTCCATGCCCATGCCGAAGGCAAAGCCAATGAAACGCTCGGGGTCCAGCCCCATGTTGCGCACCACGTTCGGGTGCACCTGACCGGAGCCGCCAACCTCGAGCCAGCGACCCGCCAGTGGACCGCTCTGGAACTGGATATCGATTTCGGCACTCGGCTCGGTGAAGGGGAAGAAGCTTGGACGGAAGCGCAGCACCAGGTCATCGCTTTCGAAGAAGGTGCGGCAGAAATCGGTGACCACGACCTTGAGGTCCTTGAAGCTCACGTTCTCGCCAATCCACAGGCCTTCGCACTGGTGGAACATGGGCGAGTGGGTGGCGTCGCTGTCCACGCGGTAGGTGCGGCCCGGCGCGATCACGCGGATCTCGGGCATGGCCTGACCGGCATCGATCAGGTGGCGGTAACGTTTGACGTGCTGCACCGCATGCCGCACCTGCATCGGGCTGGTGTGCGTGCGCAGCAGATGACCACCTTCGACGTAGAAGGTGTCGTGCATGGAACGGGCCGGGTGGTCTTCGGGCGTGTTGAGCGCCGTGAAGTTGAACCAGTCGGTCTCGATCTCGGGGCCCTGGGCCACCTCGAAGCCCATGGAGCCAAAAATCTGCTCAACGCGTTCGAGCGTGAGCGAAACAGGGTGCAAACCACCCAGGTTGCCGCTGCGCCCGGGCAGCGTCACATCCAGTGCTTCGGCCTTGAGCTGGGCCTGCAACTCGGCGTCGGCCAGTGCCTGGCGGCGGTCGTTCAGCGCGGCCTCGATCGCCTGCTTGGCCAGGTTGATCGCGGCGCCGCGGGTTTTCTTGTCTTCGACACTGAGGGCGGCCATGCCCTTCATCAGCTCGGTGATGCGTCCGGCCTTGCCCAGGTACTGGGCCTTGGCGTTTTCGAGGTCAGCGGGGGTTGCGGCCTGCGCAAAGCTCTGGCGCGCCGATTCAACCAGCAAGTCCAACTCGTTCATGTTCAGCAGTGTCGGGAAAGATCAAATAAAAAAGGGATTGAAGCCTTTGCAAGCCCCAACCCCTTTGAGACAGCGCGAGTCATGGGCCCGAGGGCCCATGTCGCCCGTGAAATCAAGCGGCAGCCAGCTTGGCCTTGACCTGGTTCACGATGCCAGCAAAAGCGGCCTTGTCGTGCACGGCGATGTCGGCCAGCACTTTACGGTCGATTTCGATGGCGGCCTTCTTCAGGCCGTTGGCGAACT
>JACCDV010560399.1_pt1 | contig 32381 bp, 31 predicted proteins | sample 7446131 | NCBI WGS metagenome assembly JACCDV01 (sample SAMN15323448, study PRJNA562643) | freshwater metagenome | isolation source: river surface water | place: USA:Blue River Watershed | collected 2017-08-17 | reverse complement strand
GTCATCTCCAGCATGAAGGTCGATTGGGCGTTGGCCAGGTCGTCGGCCGCACCGATGCGGGTGTGGATCGCATCGATGGGGCCCAGGCGGCAGCGGCTGGCGGGCACGTGGCTGCCAATGCTGGCCAGAAGCACGATCAGTGCCACCTGGCGCATATAGGTCGATTTACCGCCCATGTTGGGGCCGGTGATGATCTGCAGGCGCTGCTTGGGGCCCATCACCGTGTCGTTGGCGATGAAGCTGCCGCCCGACAGTTCCGCCAGGCGTGCTTCGACCACCGGGTGGCGACCAGCGCGAATCTCGATGCAGGGCTCGCGGGTGAACTCGGGCGCGCACCAGTTCAGGGTGATGGCGCGCTCGCTCAAGGTGCACAGCGCGTCCAGCCCGGCCATGGCCTGCGCCAGTCCGGTGAGGGCGGGCACAAAGCTCTGCAGCTGGTCGAGCAGGCCTTCGTACAGCCACTTCTCGCGGGCCAGCGCCCGCTCCTGCGCCGACAGGGCCTTGTCTTCAAAGGCCTTGAGCTCGGGCGTGATGAAGCGCTCGGCGTTTTTCAGGGTCTGGCGGCGGCGGTAGTCTTCGGGCACCTTGTCCAGCTGGCCTTGCGTGACCTCGATGTAGAAGCCGTGCACTTTGTTGAACTGCACCCGCAGGTTGGCGATGCCGGTACGGGCCTTTTCGCGCGTTTCCAGGTCGAGCAGAAAGCTGTCGCAATTGGTCTGGATGGCGCGCAGCTCGTCCAGCTCGGCGTCCAGCCCCGGGGCGATCACGCCACCGTCACGCACCAGCGCCGCCGGTTCTTCAAGCAGCGATTGGGCCAACAATTCGGCGCAGCCTGCAGGCGGCGTGAGCCAGCGTGCCAGGCGGGCCAGCAGGGTATCGCCCGCAGGTTGCAGAGTGGCCAGCGTTTGGGCCAGACCGTCAGCCCGTTCCAGTGCGTAGCGCAGCGCCACCAGTTCGCGCGGGCGCACCTGGCGCAGCGCGGTGCGGGCGGTGATGCGCTCCACATCGCTGGCGCCCTTGAACTGTTCGCGCAGCGTGCTCCAGGCGCCGCTGGCCTGCAGCTGTTCAATCGCGGCCAGGCGTTCTTGCGCCTGAGCCCGGTCGCGCTGCGGGCTGAGCAACCAGCCCTTGAGCATGCGGCTGCCCATGCCGGTCATGCAGGTGTCGAGCAGCGAAAAAAGCGTGGGCGAGTCTTCTCCGCGCAATGTCTGCACCAGCTCCAGGTTGCGGCGGGTAGCAGGCGGCAGGTCGATCAGGGTGTCCGAGCGCTGCACGCGGATGCTCTGCACGTGCGGCAGGTTGCGGCCCTGGGTGTGTTCGGCATAGGTCAGCAGGGCGCTGGCGGCGGCATGCGCATCGTGCAGGGTGTCGGCGTTCCAGGCGGCCAGGCTCGCGGCCTGCATCTGCTCCTGCAGCTTGCGCTGACCCAGGCCCGCGTCGAACTGAAAATCCGGCCGAAGTGCGAGCGACAAGCCTGCGCCCCGGTGCTGGGTGCGGATCTGGCGCAGGCGTTCTTCAAAGGCCTGGGTCATGCCTGCGCTGGCCAGCAGCTCGGCGGGGCCGATGCGATCGATCCAGTCGGCCAGCTCCTCGTGCGCGCATTCGGCCAGGTGGATCACGCCTTGCGTGACGCTCAGCCAGGCCAGGCCGCAACGGGCCTTTTTGCCCTGGTGCACGGCCAACAGCAGGGCTTCGGATTTTTCGGACAGCAGCTCGGTGTCGGTCAGCGTACCGGGGGTGACCACGCGCACCACCTTGCGCTCGATCGGGCCTTTGGCCGTAGCCACATCGCCGACCTGCTCGCAAATGGCCACCGATTCGCCCAGCTTGATCAGGCGCGCCAGGTAGCCTTCGACCGAATGGAAGGGCACACCGGCCATGACCACTGGCTGCCCGGCAGACTGGCCGCGCCGGGTGATGGTGATGTCGAGCAGGCGACCGGCTTTTTCAGCGTCGTCCCAGAAGAGCTCGTAGAAGTCGCCCATCCGGTAGAAGACGAGCGTGTCGGGAAACTCCGCCTTGATGGCCAGGTACTGGGCCATCATGGGGGTGTGTGCGCTCAGGTCAGGCACGGTGGCCATGGCGTGGGGCGTGGGTTGTCAGAAAGGGGCGTCGTCGCCGTTATTCGCCTCGGCTTCGCTTGAGGCTTCGGCGTCCTGGGTCTCACCCGCATCACCGCGCTTGAGGGCCGTGAGCTTGCGCGAGGCTTCACGCACTTCGGCCTTTTCGCCCGCACCGGCAAACTTGCTGTACTTGTGCAGGATGGGCACCAGCTGACCATAAATGCGGGGCGTGCCCGCCAGGATTTCACGCTGCTCCAGAAAGTCGGATTCACCCGTGAAGTTGCCCACCAGACCACCGGCTTCGGTGACCAGCAGCGAGCCCGCAGCCACATCCCAGGGGGACAGGCCGGTTTCAAAGAAGGCTTCGGTGAAGCCTGCAGCCACATAGGCCAGGTCCAGCGCGGCAGAACCGGGGCGGCGCAGACCGGCGGTCTTTTGCATCACGTCGCCCATCATCAGCAGGTAGTTGTTGAAGTTGTCGCCCGGGCGGAAGGGAAAGCCGGTGGAGATCAGGCATTCCTTGAGCTGGGTGCGCTTGCTCACGCGGATGCGGCGATCGTTCAGGAAGGCGCCACGGCCACGGGTGGCGGTGAACAGGTCGTTGCGGCTGGGGTCGTACACCACGGCCTGCTCGATGCGGCTGCGCACCTGCAGGGCGATGCTCACGCAGTAGACGGGAAAGCCGTGGATGAAGTTGGTGGTGCCGTCCAGCGGATCGATGATCCAGATGTGGTCGGCGTGGGGGTTGCCGTGCTGGCTGCCCGATTCTTCGGCGAGGATGCCGTGGTCGGGGTAAGCGGTCAGCAGGGTGTCGATGATGGCCGCCTCACTCGCGTGGTCCACTTCGGTCACGAAGTCGTTGACCTGCTTTTGCGAAATGCGCACGGCTTCAACGTCGAGTGCCGCGCGGTTGATGATGGCGCCAGCGGCGCGCGCAGCCTTGATGGCCACGTTTAGCATGGGGTGGAGTGAGGAGGACATGGATTGTTAAGAACCGGTTCGGGCCAACGCACGATCACGCTGGCGATGGCCTATTTTCCCACGAAATGCTGACAGAGGCGTCCCGCAGGCGTCCGGGGCCGGTTCGGGTGGGACAATCGGACCCATGCGAACCCGATTCATCCTGATCGAAACCAGCCATGCCGGCAATGTGGGCGCGGCCGCCCGCGCCATGAAGGTCATGGGCTTTGACGAGCTGGTGCTGGTCAAGCCGCGCTGGCCCAATGTGCTGCGCAAGGAAGAAACCATCCAGCGTGCCAGTGGTGCCAACGATGTGCTGGCCAAGGCGCGGGTGGTCGAGACCCTGGACGAGGCCCTGGACGGCGTCACCCACCTGTGCGCCACGGCCATGACGCCGCGCGACTTTGGCCCGCCCACACGCGCGCCGCGAGAGCACTTGGCCGAGTTGGCCCAAGGCGACCATTCGGTGGCGTTTCTGTTTGGCACCGAGCGTTTTGGCATGACCAACGAGGATGTCTACCGCTGCCATGTGGCCTTGTCGATTCCGACCGATCCACAGTTCGGTTCGCTCAACCTGGCCGCGGCTATCCAGGTCATCGCCTACGAGTGGCGTCAGGCCCTGGGGGGCTTTCCTGTGCAGGCGGCCACGCAGCCCCCCCTCAAGGCCGATGCCCAGCAGGTGGCCGGCATGCTCGGGCATTGGGAGCAGGCGCTGACCGACATCGGCTTTCTGGACCCGGCTTCGCCCAAGAAACTCATGCCGCGCCTGAACCAGCTGTTCAACCGGGCGGATCTGCAGCAGGAAGAAATCCACATCCTGCGCGGGGTGGCCAAAGCCATGAGCGAGACCGCCAAGGCGAAAAGGTAGACTCATTGCCATGTTTTCCCGCCTTCGTTCCGACATCCAGTGCATTCTTGAACGCGACCCGGCTGCCCGCAGCGGCTGGGAGGTGCTGACTTGCTACCCTGGTCTGCATGCGCTCATCCTCCACCGCAGGGCGCACTGGTGCTGGAACCACGGCTTCAAATGGCTGGGCCGGTTCATTTCGCATGTCTCCCGCTGGCTCACCGGCATCGAAATTCACCCCGGCGCCAAGATCGGCGAGCGCGTGTTCTTTGACCATGCCATGGGCGTGGTGGTCGGTGAGACAGCCGAAATTGGCGATGGCTGCACCATCTACCAGGGGGTGACGCTGGGCGGCACCTCGCTGTACAAAGGCACCAAGCGCCACCCCACCCTGGGCAAGAACGTGGTGGTCAGTGCCGGGGCCAAAGTGCTGGGCGGCTTTGAGGTGGGCGACAACGCCAAGATCGGCAGCAATGCGGTGGTCATCAAGCCCGTGCCCGAAGGGGCGACAGCTGTGGGCATTCCTGCCCGGATCATCCCCTCCAAGACCGGTGAAAGCGCCGATGTGTCGGGCGCGCAGCCCAAGTTCAATGCCTACGGCATCACCCAGGAAGACGACCCGGTCAGCCAGGCGCTGCGTGGCCTGATCGACAACGCTGCCAGCCAGGAGCACCAGATTGCCCTGCTGTGGAAGGCGCTGGAGGAAGTCTGCGCCCGCCAGCAAGTGCAGATGCCGGGCGACGCCCACAAGACCGAAGCCTTCGAGGCCGAGAAACTCAATCAGCTGGTGGGCAAATAAACGAGCTTGTGAGCGTTAGCCCCTGCTCGTGAATGCTTCGGCCGCGGGGGCGGCCTCCTACATGGGCACTTTGGCTGTTGTGGGAGCGAGCCCTTGCTCGTGAATGCTTCGGCCGCGGGGGCGGCCTCCTGCATGGGGCACTTTGGCTGTTGTGGGAGCGAGCCCCTGCTCGTGAATGCTTCGGCCGCGGGGGCGGCCTCCTACATGGGGCACTTTGGCTGTTGTGGGAGCGAGCCCCTGCTCGCGAATGCTTCGGCCGCGGGGGCGGCCTGCTACAGCTGGGTGGTCAGTTCGCGGCGGCGTTCGTACAGACTTTTGTAGCGCTGCAGGGCGTCCGGGTCTTCACCGCTTTGTGCCTCGGCCAGCGCCTGGGTTTCCAGCTGCTTGAGCCGGTCGATCAGCATCAGGTTGAGCAGCCGACGCAGCTCCTGGCGTGACTCCAGAACATCCGGGGCAGTTGGATCAGCGTCGGCATGGAGGCTTTGTTGCTGCATCCAGCGGGCGGCGTCTTCGGCAAAGGGCTGGCCGCGCATTTCGCTTTGGAGGGCTGACCAGCCCAGCGGGCCGTGTTCGTGAAACTGCGACTCCATCCAGACAAAGAGCGGGCCGTGCGGCGCAGCTTGCGCGCAGAGCATGGCCTGGTCTTCGCCCGAGAGGGTTTCCCACAGTGCCATGTTGGCCAGCAGCAGGCGGGCTGCGTGATCAGCGCGGCTGGCGGGCAGGGTGCGTGGGCCGGTGTAGGCGGGTGGCGCATCCTTGCGCCAGCTGCCTTTGCCACTGCCCTTTTGCCAGGGCTTGTCCGGGCGCTCCCATTTGCGGGCAGGGGAGGTGGTGTAGCTGGCCGGTTCTCCGCTTGGCTGGCCGAGTGCTCCGGCGTGCGCTGGCGCGGAGGCCGCAGGGGTGGGTTTGTGATCGCCTGCCGATTGCTGCGTCCACAGGCGTTCGAGTTGCGTGGCGTCCAGGGCGATCTGCTGGGCCAGTTCGGCCAGCAGTTGCTGCTTGAGCGCACCGTCTGGCAGCAGTTGCCACAGTGGGCGGGCCTGGCTGGACAGGCGGGCACGCCCCTCGGCGGTGTGCAGGTCGCAGTCTGCACTGGCCGCTTCGATCAAAAAGCGCGACAGCGGCATGGCCTGCTTGATCTGCTGGGCAAAAGCGTCCTGGCCGAATTCGCGCACGTAGCTGTCGGGGTCGTGTTCGGCTGGCAGGAACAGGAACTTGATGCTGCGCGTGTCGGTCGCGTAAGGCAGGGCGCCGTCGAGCGCCTTGCGCGCGGCGCGGCGACCAGCGCCGTCGCCGTCAAAGCTGAAAACCACCGAATCGGTGAACCGGAAAAGTTTTTGCACATGGTCCGGCGTGCAAGCGGTGCCCAACGTGGCGACCGCGTTGGCAAAGCCCAGCTGCGCCAGCGCCACCACGTCCATGTACCCCTCGGTCACCAGCACATAGCCCGCACTGTGCAGGGCTTCACGCGCTTCGTACAGGCCGTAGAGTTCGCGGCCCTTGTGAAAGACCGGGGTTTCGGGTGAGTTCAGGTATTTGGGTGTCCCGTCGCCGATGACCCGTCCGCCAAAGCCGATGCATTCGCCCTTGATGTTGCGGATCGGGAACATGATCCGGTCGCGGAAGCGGTCGTAGCGTTTGTCGTCTTCTTCGTTGACGATCACAAGGCCCGATTCGGCCAGCAACGGGTCATCGTATTTCGCAAAGACGCTGGCCAGCGAGCGCCAGCCTTCGGGGGCATAGCCCAGGCCAAAGCGCTTGGCGATCTGCCCCGACAGGCCCCGGCCCTTGAGGTAGGCAACTGCCCGTGGGCTGGTCTTGAGGTGTTCGCGGTAGGACTCGCCCGCCTTTTCGAGCACATCGGTCAGGCTGTCCTGTTTGGCCTTGGCCGCCTGGGCTCGTGCGCGGTCCTCAGGCGACTGCTGCTCTTCGGGCACCTGCATGCCCACCTGCTGGGCCAGGTCCTTGACCGCCTCGATGAAGGTCATGCCGGTGTGCTCCATCAGGAAGCCGATGGCATTGCCATTCTTGCCGCAGCCAAAGCAGTGGAAGAACTGTTTGGTGGGGCTTACGCTGAAGCTGGGCGACTTTTCGCCGTGGAAGGGGCACAGGCCCATGAAGTTGGCGCCGCCCTTCTTGAGCTGGACGTACTTGCCCACCACCTCGACCACGTCGACGCGGGCGAGCAGTTCGCTCAAAAAGGACTGGGGAATGGCCATGGCCTGATTGTAGGAGGCCGCCCCTGCGGCCGATGGCCTGCGTTCCGAATGCACCCCCATTCGGCCGCAGGGGCGGCCTCCTACAAAAACCTGCAACCTTGTAGGAGCGAGCCCCTGCTCGCGAAAGCGTGCTCGGCTGCAGGGGTGGCCTCCTACAATGGCACGGATTGTTCAAGGAGCCTCGCATGACCAGCATCTACGACCAGGACCTGCCCCAGACACCGGCCAACTTTGCGCCCATGTCGCCTCTGTCTTTCATCGAACGCACCGCCGAGGTTTACCCCACGCGTCTGGCCGTGGTGCATGGCAGCCTGCGCCAGGACTGGGCCACCACCTACCGCCGCTGCCGCCAGCTGGCCAGTGCCCTGTCGAAGGCGGGCATCGGCAAGAACGACACGGTCGCCGTGATGCTGCCCAACACGCCGCCCATGGTGGAAGCGCACTTTGGTATCCCGATGGCGGGTGCAGTGCTGAACACGCTCAACACCCGGCTGGACGCTGAAACCATTGCCTTCATGCTGGACCACGGCGAGGCCAAGGCGGTGATCGTCGATCCTGAATTTGCGGGGGTGATGAAAAAAGCCATTGCGCTGCGTCAGTCCAAGGCCCCCTTGTTGGTGGTCGATGTGGAGGATGCCTTGTTCAGCGGCCCGGCCGAAAAGATCGGCTCAACCACCTACGAAGCCTTTGTGACCCAGGGTGACCCGGCCTTTGCCTGGAGCCTGCCCGCCAACGAGTGGGACGCGATTGCGCTGAACTACACCAGCGGCACCACCGGCAACCCCAAGGGTGTGGTCTACCACCACCGGGGCGCTGCCACCAATGCGGTGTCCAATGTGCTCGAATGGGACATGCCCAAGCATTCGGTGTACCTGTGGACGCTGCCCATGTTCCACTGCAATGGCTGGTGTTTCCCGTGGACGCTGGCGGCGCGTGCTGCGGTGAACGTCTGTCTGCGCCGCGTGGACCCTCAGGCCATCTTCGATGCGATCCGCCAGCACGGCGTGACGCACTACTGTGGCGCACCCATCGTGCACGGCCTCTTGGTCAATGCCCCGGCAGAGATGAAAGCCGGTGTGCCCGCAGGCGTGAAAGCCATGGTGGCCGGTGCGGCTCCTCCGGCCTCGATGATTGAGGGCATGGAGCAGATGGGTTTCGATTTGACCCATGTGTACGGCCTGACCGAGGTGTATGGTCCGGCCACCGTGTGCGCCAAGCACGAGGACTGGGATGCACTCGACATCGGTGAGCGCGCCCGGCTGAACGCCCGCCAGGGCGTGCGCTACCACCTTGAGCGCGATGTGCGCGTGCTCGACCCTGAAACCATGCAGCCGGTGCCGCAGGACGGCGAGACCATGGGCGAGATCATGTTCCGTGGCAACATCGCCATGAAGGGTTACCTGAAGAACCCCAAGGCCACGCAGGAGGCGTTTGCCGGTGGCTGGTTCCACAGCGGCGATCTGGCGGTGCAGTATCCCGACGGTTACATCAAGATCAAGGACCGCAGCAAGGACATCATCATCTCGGGTGGCGAAAACATCTCGTCGATCGAGGTTGAAGACGTGCTCTACCGCCACCCGGCGGTGCTGGCTGCGGCCGTGGTGGCCAAGCCCGATGCCCGCTGGGGCGAGACGCCTTGCGCCTTTGTGGAACTGAAAGCAGGTGCGCAAGTCACGCCCGAAGACATCGTGGCGCACTGCAAGCAGCACCTGGCGGGCTTCAAGGTGCCGCGTGCGGTGGTGTTTGGCGAGCTGCCCAAGACCAGTACCGGCAAGATCCAGAAATTCGAGCTGCGCAAGCAGGCGGGCTCGGCTGCGGCGATCGACGTTTGAACGCGCAGGTGCTTTGACACCTCTGGCATCTGTTCATGCAAAAAGGCCGCATTGGCGGCCTTTTTGCTGTCTGCCTGGCCGGGTGGGCCCGGCAAGCCATCAATGCTTTTTCTTGCCCTTCTTGGCTTTTTTACCTGCCTTGTTGGCTTTGTGTGCCTTGGCCTTTTTCTTGGCTGGCGCTTCGGCTTTGGCGGCGGGCGCTGGTGCGGCAGCAGGTGCAGCTGCCGGTGCAGGGGTCACAGCAGGTGCCACGGCGGGCGCAGCAGGCGCTGCAGGTGCGGCAGCCTGGGCAAAGGCCACGGAGGTCACCACGGTGGCGAGGAATGCGGTCAGGATCTTGTTCATGTGAGCCTTTGGTCAAATACCCCGAAGGGCCGGTAAAGCCTTGCCATTATGGGGGCATTTTGGGCTGCATCGAGACCGGCGGACGTCATTCGATGTCGAAGGCGTGGGTCTGGAAGTGGCCCTTGCGCCGATCGGCAAAGTAGCGCTGCAGCGTCTCGCGCACGGTACGGAAAGCCAACTCTTCCCAGGGAATTTCGTGCTCATGAAAAAGGCGCGCTTCCAGCGTTTCATGGCCAGGGTCGAACACCTCGCTGGTCAGCTGTGCGCGGTAATAAAGGTGCACCTGACCCACACGCGGCACGCTCATCACTGTGAACAGGTCCTGCATCTCGAACTTGGCACCCGCTTCCTCCTGTGTTTCGCGGGCGGCACCCTGCGCAGTGGATTCACCCAATTCCATGAACCCTGCAGGCAGCGTCCACTTGCCCCAGCGCGGTTCGATGTTGCGCTTGCACAGCAGCACGCGTTCGCCCAGTACCGGGACTGTGCCCACCACGTTGAGCGGGTTGATGTAATGGACCGTGTTGCAGACCGTGCAGATGTCCCGCTCGCGGGTATCGCCGTCGTCGGGCAGTCGCTTGGCGACCGGTTGCCCGCATTGGCGGCAATGCCGGATGGTGCGATCAAAACTCATGGGTGTCTGCTGTGCAAGGGGATAGGCAAGTCTACCAAGTACAGGCCCCAAACAGAACGGGGGCCGAGGCCCCCGTTCTGTGATCAAGTCAGGTATTTGATCAGGAAAAGACTGATGCCCGGAAAGAACAGCAGCAGCAATGTGCGGACCGTGTCGCTGATCAGGAAAGGCGTGATGCCTTTGTAGCTTTCACTGAGCGGCACATCCTTGGCCATGCCATTGACCACGTAGACGTTCAGCCCCACGGGTGGCGCCAGCATGCCAAAGCCCACGGTCATCAGCACCATGATGCCGAACCAGATGGCGGTGTGCTCGGGCGTCATGCCGAAGTCCAGCTTCATGATGATCGGGAAGAAGATCGGGATGGTCAGCAGCAGCATGGACAGCTCATCCATCACCGCGCCCAGCACCACGTACAGCAGCAAGATGCCACCCACGACCATCAGCGGGGCCAGGTTCATGGCGACCACCATCTCGGCCAGTTGACCTGGTACCTGGGTGCGGGCCAGCGACGCGTTCATCACGTCGGCACCCATGAAGATCATGAAGATCATGGCCGAGCTCAGTGCTGTAGCGTGGAAGCAATGCAGGAACTTGGACCAGGTCAGCTCCCGTTTGAGCAGCGCGGCAACAAAGGTGGAGGTGGCACCTACAGCAGCGCCTTCGGTCGGGGTGAAGAAGCCAGCGTAGATACCGCCAAACACGATGATGAAGATGGTGGCGATCGGCAGGATGCCCTTGAGCGACTCGAAGGTGAGTTTCTCGACGTCTTCGCTGTCAGGCGCTTGGCCAGGCACCACGCGCACATAAATGGCAATCGCGATCATGTAGCCGACCATGGCGATGATGCCGGGCATCATGGCCGCAGCAAACAGCTTGGCGATGTTTTGCTCGGTCAGGATGGCGTAGATCACCAGCGGTACCGAAGGTGGGATCAGGATGCCCAGCGTGCCGCCAGCAGCCAGTGTGCCGGTGGACAGACGGCCGGAGTAACCGTGACGCTTCATTTCGGGCAGAGCCACACCGGTGATGGTGGCGGCTGTCGCCACCGAGGAGCCGCAGATGGCGCCGAACGCAGCGCAGGCCAGCACGGCGCCCATGGCCAGGCCGCCCTTGAAGCGGCCCATGACCGCCGCAGCGAACTGGAACAGCGCCTTGCTGATGCCGCCCTGGGTGGCAAAGTGCCCCATCAGGATGAACAGCGGGATCACCGACAGGTCGTAGTTGGCCAGGCGGGCAAAAGCCAGGTTGTTCAGGAAGTTGAGGAACGGGGCGACGCCGGACTGGAGTACGAAGCCCACAGCGCCTGCGATGAACATGGCGCCTGCGATGGGCACACGCACCACCATCAGCAGCAGCATCACGCCGAAAATCAGCAAGGCCAGTTGGATCGGGGTCATGCTGCGCGCTCCTCAGAGTTGAATTTGGAGAGCGTCTGCATGGCGGCGATGAAGGCAGTCAGTGCAAAGGGGGCGCTCATGCCGGTGAAGACGACCCAGTCCGGAAAGCCCAGCAGCATCGATGCGCCCATGGTTTCCTTGGCGTTGATGGCAGCCAGCGCGCAGCGCCAGGCCAGCAGCGCAAAAATCACCGTCATCAACATATCGCCAAGGCGGTCCAGTCGGTGGTTGAAGAGAGCGCTGCGATTGGCTGTGAAAAAGTCAACGATGATGTTCTCGTGCTTGAGTTGGCACAGTGGCATGAACAGGGCAATGGCCATGCCCGAGCCTATGCCGGTCAGCTCAAAGTCGCCGATCAGCGCGGTGTCGAGCAGGTTGCGGCCGATCAGGCTGTAGCAGGTCATCAGCATCAGGCCGGTCATGAGCAGACCGCCCAGGATGCTGCAGAGCCGGGCAAGCCGCTCCAGTGCATGGGAAAACATCATGGTATGGACAGGGGAGTGGGAAATCAGGAGGGCGCTCGGCATCAAAAAACCGGAACAAGGGCTGATGCCCTTGTTCCGGTTGTTGGGTCAAGCACTTATTTGGTGTATTGCTTGATCAGCTCGGTCGCTGTTTGCAGCATGCCTTTGCCATCGAAACCCTTGCCAGTCATCTCGGCTACCCAGGCATCGTCCAGCGGATCGGTGGCTTTTTTCCACTTTTCCAGCTCGGCCTTGGGGATCACACTGATTTTCTGGTTGGCAGATGCTTCAAAAATTTTCTTGCTGGGCACGTCCTGACCCGCCTGGGTTTTGCCCATGAAGGCAGACAGTTCGCGGCCAGAGTTCTTGTCGATCACCGCCTTCAGGTCAGCGGGCAGCGAGTCGTACTTGGCCTTGTTCATGGGGACCACGAACACGGTGGTGTAGAGCGCGTTGTAGCTGCGGTCGGTTTCGGCGGTGAAGTTGGTCAGTTCGTTGACCTTCAGACCAGGTGCCACTTCGTAGGGAATCACCGCGCCATCGATCACGCCTTTGGACAGGGCCTCGGGCACCTGCGGCACGGGCATGGCCACCGGGGTGGCGCCCATCATGGCGACCATCTTGTTGACCTGACGCGTGGGGGCGCGCACTTTCATGCCCTTGAGGTCGGCCATGGTCGTCACGGCCTTGGACTTGCTGTAGATGTTGCCCGGGCCGTGCACATGCACCGCCAGCATCTTCACATCCTTGAAATCGTCCTGCGCGTATTTCTGGGCGAAGTCCCAGGCGGCGCGGCTGGTGGCTTCGGCGTTGGTCATCATGAAGGGCAGCTCGAACACTTCCAGCTTGGCCAGCTTGGGGGTGTAAGCCTGCAGCGTCCAGGCCACGTCGATCACGCCGTCGCGAGCCTGCTCGTACAGCTGGGGCGGGGTGCCACCGAGCTGCATGGCCGGGAAGATGTCGCACTTGAGGCGGTCCTTGGAATCACGCGCGATGTTTTTGCACCACTCGCCCAGCATGGTGGTGTGCTGGATCGACTGGGGGCCGAGGAAGTGGTGGACCTTGAGGGTCACGGTTTGGGCCTGTGCTCCGAGTGCTGCGCACAGCACACCAGCGGCCAAGGCTGTCTTTTTAAAAATCGTCATGTTGTCTCCATGTGGCAAAAATCTGAAATTCATCATAAACCAACCGCTTGGTCGGTTAATCGGTAATTACCCATGCTGGGTCAGATGATGCGGACGCTCAAAGAGCCCAGCCCGGCCACCTGTCCGACCAGGGTGTCGCCCTGTACGACCGCAGCCACGCCTTCGGGGGTGCCGGTGTAGATCAGGTCACCGGCTTGCAGTTCCCAGGCGGCCGACAGGTGCTCAATGGTCTCGGCAACGTTCCAGATCAGCTTGTTGATGTTGCTGCGCTGGCGATCCGTGCCATTGACTTGAAGGCTGATTTCGGCGTTGTTCACATCACCCACCTGAGCCAGCGGTGTGATCGGGCCGATGGGCGCCGAATGGTCAAAGCCCTTGCCGATGCACCAGGGGCGACCTTGTTTCTTCATGTCGTTCTGAAGGTCACGACGTGTCATGTCCAAGCCGACGGCATAACCATAAATATGCTGGATGGCGTCAGCGGCCTGGATGTTCCTGCCCCCTTTGCCAATGGCGACGACGAGTTCGATTTCGTGGTGCAGGTTGGACGTCAGGCTGGGGTAGGGCATGGTGCCCGTTTGCCCCTGGGGCACCACCACAAGCGCGTCAGCAGGCTTGAGGAAGAAGAAGGGCGGCTCACGGCCCGTGAAGCCCATTTCCTTGGCGTGTTCTTCGTAGTTGCGGCCAACACAATAGACGCGGTGGACAGGGAAGCTGTGGGTGTCCCCAAGGATGGGCACGGACACAGGGGCCGCTGGCTGAAAAAGGTAAGACATGGGCAGAGCTCCAGAGCACGGAACCGGAAGCCAACGGGCTGCCTGGGGGTGTTCCGCAACATCGTTCATAAGTATACTTATCGCGAAATGCTCTGGATGCGCCATGCATCTAGGGTTTACCCGAGCAATTGAGTGAATATGTCGACCAGCTTTGATCTATCCCGAGCACCGGGGCACTTGATCCGGCGCGCCCAGCAGATTGCTGTGGCGGAGTTTGCGCGCGCCACTGCCGACCACGATGTCACCCCGGTGCAATATGCATTTCTCAATGCCATGCAGACCCAGCCGGGAGTAGACCAGATCACGCTGGCCAAGCAGGTGGCCTTCGATGCCGCCACATCAGGTTCGGTGATCGGGCGTCTGGAAGCCAAGGGCTGGGTGCGCCGCGAGTCCGACCCGATGGACCGCAGACGCAAGTTGCTGTTTGTGACGCCTCAGGGGAAGGCTGCGCTGCAAGCGATGAACGCCGCCGTCGCCCAGGCCCAGATCAATATGTTGGCGCCGCTTTCAGCGACAGATCAGAAGACCTTCATGCGGCTGTTGGCCCAGCTGGTCGCTGGGCATGAATCAACAGACCCGGAGCGTTGAGAGCTGCTGAGCCTCAGGCCGATTTCCAGGCCAGATCGAAATGTTCGACGACAGGTGGTGCCGCGAAGAAAGGGCCCACGATCCCGCGCCATTCGGCAAACAGCGGTGACTCGCGAAAGCCAACGGTGTGGTCTTCAAGCGTGTCCCAGAAGATCTGAAGCACATAGCGCTCAGGATTTTCGATGCCACGGTTGACCTTGGCGCCCTGATAGCCCTTGGCGCGTACGGCCACGGTGGTCAGACCGCGTGCAATGGCTTCTTCGAAGGCGGCCTGCTGGCCGGGCTGGATGAGGATGTCGGCGAGTTCGAGGATCATGCTGGACAGTTTAGCAGTCGTATCCTCAAAGGTTTGCTCGATGCTGAGCGTCGCTTACAGGCAGACTTCTTGCATCACGGACACGAAATGAGAAAGTGGGGGAACCGGCTTGCCCGGGATTTTTGCAAGATCGTCGTAGCGTCGCAGACGAACGGCTTCAATGGCAAAAGGCTGTGCGATGAAGTGCTCAGCTTGTTCTTCGTCAAAGACGCCGCCCTGCAGTGCCAGACTTTTCCTTGATTCCTGTGAGAGGCTGTCGATATAGCTGGGTTCTATGAGGCAAAGGTATCGCTTGGCATCCACGTGCAGCCGAATGGGTTGCAACACAGCTGGGGGAAAAAGTGCCCTCAAGAATGGAAGGGCGATGTACTGGTGAAGATCGTCCTGGGAAGTGTCATGGTCAGCCAGATCATCGTGCTGGGCAGCTAGAAGATGGCCCAGATCATGAATCAAACTGGCCACCACAGTTTCTGGGGACTCTCCGGCAGTTTGTGCGAGATGTGCTGTCTGCAAGGCATGTTCGAGTTGACTGACGGCCTCGTTTCCGTATTGGGTGTGCCCGCGTGACTCAAGCAGGCGAATGGTTTCAGTGAGTGTCAGTGACATCGGGAAGTCCGTTAGAGCTTGCAGATGATTTTGAATTACTTGTATGACTGCTTCGTGAACACAGATGCCATTGAAACTGCCATAGTCATAGCAACTCAGCGAATCCCGAGGTAGCGCTTTCTCCAGAAAACCAGAATCAGAATCACGGCAACAGCAAGCATCAGAAGCTCCGTCAGCATGAGACCATCTGTGCGGTGAATGAAATCAAAAGACTCGAAGTTCATGCCAAAGAAGCCGGTGATCAGATTCAGTGGCAGGAATATGGCTGTTAGCACAGTGAGGGTTCGCATGATGTCGTTGGTGCGGTTGCCTTGTACGTTGAAGTGCAGCTGCATGGTGGTTTCAGTGCTTTGCTCCAGTCGGTTCACGTGGTGAATCACACGTTCGACGTGTTCCAGCAAGTCTCTGCTGCGCACTTTGAGATGTTCAATTTCGTGTTTCGGCAGTCGGTCTCCAGGTAACCATGCATCCAGGGACTGGATCCAGCCTTGCAAAGCAGCACGCTGGTCTTCGCAAATTTCATCGAGATGGTGCAGAGTCATCCGTGAGTCCAGAAGCCCCACCCAATTGTTGAACCTGTTGTCAGGATGGAGCAGATGCTTTTGCCACTGGTCCAGCTGACGCGTCAGCTCGCGCCTGAGATCCAGATAGCCATCCACCACGCTGCTGAGCAATCGAAGCATCAACTCGGCAGGATTGCTGGGCACTCTGGCGCTTGTAGCAGTACTTTGAAGCTGTGATGCAGCTGTCATTTTCATGATGAACTGATCCCGGACGACACAGTCGGCCGGGTGTACAGAGATCACTACATTTCTGCAAAGCAGCGCGCCAATGGGGCTGGTGTCAATCCGACTGAGAATCTCTGGTCCTGCAAGACCTCTGCTGTGGTGAAGGATGGAGCCCGGTGAACTCAGATCTTTCTCTGATCGCCCAGGCGCCAGCCTGCGGAAAACCATGACGTCGTAGCCGAAGCTGGCATCATGGTGGGAGGGTAACTGGTTATTGAGCAGGTCTTGCCAGTGCAGTTCATGCACTTGCGTTCTGTCATGCCGCATCAACAGACCTTGCAATTCACCTTGAAAAATTTCGAATTCCCGTCGCGAAAATGAGAGCCAGCAATAGCCTTCAGATGGGAGTGAGCTGGGCAACTGCGACATCTCAGTTGTCTTTGCCCGTTCGAAATGGAAAAGTCTCATCAGGTCACTCAGCGGATCGACGGCGGAGTCAGGCCGAGGCCGCAGACCAGTGCGGCTGCAGCATCGGCAGTGAACAGTCCCAGGCGCAGTCGAGCCACCCACTCGGTGGGCGTGAGGCATTCGAAATCCTGGACTTCACCGTCTAGATTTTTTGGATATTCGTCTTCTTTCAGTGTGAGGCTGTACACGAGCAGGCGCTCATCGTGCCAACCTTGCTGCTCCACCCTGCATGTGCGCACAGAACCTCTGTAGGTCAGTCGTGAACAAGCAACCTTCAGGCCAGCTTCTTCCTGTAACTCGCGCACAACAGCCTGGATTGGAGTCTCTCCTGCGCTCATGCCTCCGGCAGCGAGGTTATCCAGCAAACCGGGGTCTGTGGTCTTGCCCAGCGACCGTCGGCCACACCACAGGTCGCCATCGGGTAAAAATCCATGAACATGCACGGCATGGCTGAGCAGTCCCAAGTGTCTGAAGCCAGCACGCTCTGCCAGAAGAGCGGGCGGGTGTTCAGGTTCTGGTGGAATCGTCGGTTGTGACCACCATGCATAAAGTTCATGGCGCCATCCGCTGATCAAATTTTGCTCATAAGCGATCGACAGAACCTCTTTAAGCCACTGGCTGCGCTCGGCTTGCATGGCCTTGGCGGCAGGCCAGAGAAGTTGTCCTGAAAAATAGCTGGGAAGAGGGCGAAGGTAGGCCCGAAGCCAGTCTGCTCGCGATGGAGCCATCAAGCCCAGGTGGATGGACCGCCCGTCTCCACAGAGGAGCCATTGAACCCATTGCGAGGGTGGCACCTGTTGGGCTTGTTGCCACAGATTCTCGAGCCAGTGTCTGTCAGCCACAGACAAGCGCTCGAGAAATTTTCGCTCCGCGCTCATGCTCTGCATTCTCAAGGGCGGATCGGCCGCTCTCCCCTGGCCATGCGCAGGTCTATTTGCAACAGCGCTTGCGGTAACTCGGCGACAGTGGGAATGACCTCGTCGGCACCAGCCCTCTTGAGCACCGCTGTGGCATGGTGCAGTGCTTCGTTTTGCTCATTTTTACTGGCTTGCAGCCATTGTTCCAGGCTCCAGCCCAGTGCATTGCCACTGGCTGCAACACCGACAGTCCAGCAACCTGCGTGACGCCCTTCTGCCAGTCCAGGTTCGGTGTCATCGACCTTGACCACGCGTTCAGCCTGGCCTTGAAGGTCCAGCGTTTGCATGCACAGCTCCATGCCCATCGGATCAGGACGGCTGTGGCTGACGTCGTCACAGCAAACTACACGTTCCGCACTGAAGCCTCGCAGCTTCGCCTGGTCAATGATGGGTGTCATGATTCGGCGAGTGTAGCCAGTGGTGGTGGCGATCCGGATCCCGTTTTTGCGCAGCCATGCCTGTGTTTCAAGCAGCCCTGGTATGAAATCGCAGCGTGCGAGCGCAGATTCAGCACTCATGGGCTCGAACTCTTGCAGCAGGCTGTGAGCATCAGAGTCGGCGAACACGCGCCCATGACGCTGATGCCATTGCATTGCAACGGCGGGCATGGCACCTAGTTGTCGAATGTGCTCCAGTTTGGGCAATCCCATGGGGATGCGCGCTTGTTCAATGCTGATGGTGACCTCATGTCGAGCAAATAATTCGACAAAAGCACCCATCGGCGCGAGACTTCCGAAGTCAACAATCGTTCCCGCCCAGTCAAAAACAACGCCCTTGATGTTCATAATGGATCTTCCATGGTTCGAAGCCAGTCCTCGGCCAGGCCAAATGAGGTGCTCATGCCTGTACCACTGGTTACGCTGAGCAGATCGACGCCTGGCAAGACCGATTCAATGACTGCATCTGCTTGCCCGCTGGGGTAAATTCCTGTCCAGCGCTCGGTGACAGCGTAATGTCCCAGGCACAGCATGCGTTGCATTTCCTGAAGAATCAAACGCTCAACCTCGCTTGATGCGAAAGGTGGGTGTGCCAGGCCGTAGTGATGAGAGTCCCCGACAACCAAAGAGCCGTCATGACTTTGCACCACGATCAGATGGATCCCGTGGTTGATTTCTTCGCGGCATTCGGTGCGCAGTCGATCCATGAGTTGCTGTGCGCCAGGCAATTCTGCGTAACCCCTGTACCGAACAAGGCTGAGATCGCTCATCACTGCTGAATGCAGTCGGTAACCGTTGGGAGGCTGAACGCGGAGCATTTGCAATTGACACAATTGCGTTCTGTGCTTCTCGAAATGCTGTGGAAAAAGGCTGCGGATGTCGGGCCCTGGACAGACCGCAATGCGTTTGGCCTGCAGCCAGCCCAAACTTGTCTGCACTGCGCCGGTGACAACCTGTGTCACTGCCTGTCCCATGTGAAACACCACGCCTCTGTCGGCCAGCCACTGACGCAGCTTCTCAATGGCGACCCGTGATTCGATTCGGATTTCATGAGGGCTGTAGAGTGCACCCAGCATATAGGCGTGAGCAAGTTGCGGAGCGCGGGAGCGAAGTTCACGCTCGTCAAGCCATTGCAGGTCTTTTCCTTCAGGCTGCTCAAGCAGCTCCAGGAGCACTTCTTTTGCCTGTACACGTTGGGCTTGTACATACAAGCCACTGTGTTCAATGGCAATGTCGGCCTGCGGGGCAATCATGGACCATACATCCCGGCTGCGTCGGGCCCTTCGCCATGTGTCGCCACGGCCTTGGCCTGTGACAGTGACAAAACCGAAATTTCTGATGGAGGCCCCTACACAGACCGGATCGCGATCCACGACCTGGACACTCATGCCTCTTTCTAAGGCAGCCCAAGCGCAAGCCATGCCCACAATACCGCTGCCAACGATGACGATGTCCGATTTCATGCGATCAATGCTCCAATAAAGTTCTTTCCCCTCGGTGATCGAAGAGCTTGTTCAAGGACATAGCGGCCGTCGGATGAATCGCGTAAATCTCTTGGGGTGATGCCGAGGGCTTCGAGCCATTGCGTCATTCGCACAAGACACTTTTCTATCGGCATGCAGAAAATTGACTCAAGGTCATGCCGTACCTGGCTGGATTGGTTCGCAGCCAGTTCCATTGTCATGGGTAACCAGACCGCACAAGCTTGACCGTGCGGCATGTTCTCTTCAAGCGTGAGGCGATAGGAGAGCGCATGAGCGAGTGCAGTCTGCGTTTGCGACATGGCCAGACCAGAAAGAAGGCTGGCGTGTGCCATGCGTGTGCGCAAAATAAGATCGTCTGGTTTTCGCAAAATCTCAGGCAGTGTGCTGAGAATCAGTCGCGCCGCTTCGACCGCGACAGGTCGAGTCAGGCGATTGGCTTGATGATTCCAAACTGACTCCAGAGCATGTGCCAGTGCATCCATGCCACTGTCTCGCGTGATCTGCACGGGACAGTGCAGAGTCAGGCAAGGATCAAGCCATGCACATTCGGCGTACCCCAATTTTTCTGGATGCCACGAGCGTTTGCATGCTGGTGTCGTCTCGTGGTCCCAGACTGTGGCCCAGGGTGTCACTTCGCTGCCAGTTCCGGAAGTGGTTGGTGTGCACCAAAGCGCATGTCGTTGCGTGGCGGCGGTCGTTGTGTTGTTACGCCAACTGACGATGGCAGTCTCGGTATCTGAAAATCGCCATCGCAGCAGTTTGCCAAGATCCAGAGTGGTTCCGCCGCCAATGGCCCAGAGAGTCACTTTGCCTTGAGAGGACAGAGCGGGCCAGATGTCCTGAGCCAGGGATTGCGCTGCAGAAAGACTGGAAATGCGCTCACGTTGCCAGACCCACTGAAGGCACAAATGACCCCATTGTCGGCGCAAGAGAGCTTCTGTGCCCATATCAATGGCTTGCGGGTCAGCCAGAACCACAAACGGACTGTGTGGCTGAAACTGGTGAATCAGGCCTTCTTGCAGTCGTATGGCAACCGGATTGTGCCAGTTCAAATGAAGCGTTTGCGCAACCATGCCGACACCAGATCAATCAAAGAAACCGTCACGATCAGGATCAGTAGTACGGCACAAGTTTGGCTGTATTGAAAGCCTCGAATGACTTCAAACAGAACGACGCCAATGCCACCAGCACCGACCATGCCCACTACTGAAGCAGACCGTACGTTCGATTCGAAGCGATAAAGCGCATATGACAGCCAAAGTGGCATCACTTGCGGCAGCACGCCATATGCAATTTCGGCGAGTACGTGGGCGCCAGTGGCACGTATCCCTTCTACGGGTCGGGGGTCGATGGCCTCAACCGCTTCAGCGAAAAGTTTCGATAGAGTTCCTGTGGTGTGAATAAACAAGGCCAGCACACCGGCAAACGGCCCTAAGCCAACGGCAACAATGAACAGCATGGCGAACACCATTTCATTGGTCGCACGGCAGGCGTCCATGAGACGTCGAATTGGCTGATAAATCCACCAGGGGGTGATGTTTGATGCTGACAAAAGACCCATGGGGACCGCTGCAGCAATGGCCAACACCGTTCCCCAAAGTGCGATATGCAAAGTCACGATCATTTCGCGAAGGTAGAGTCGCCAGTCACGAAAATCAGGAGGGAAAAAATCACCCGCGAAAGTGGCCATGTTGCCAGCATCCTGAAGCAGGGCCATGGGTCTAATTTCCGCCCCTTGCCACGCCCAGGCGAGGACCAAGGCAGTCAGCATCCATCCCATCCAGGCAGGACCTGGATGGGGGCGTGCAGCGGCCAGTTCACGCAAGACCTGCATGCGAGCAGCAGGCAGCGCAGGAAGAGAAACGCTCATCTTCACTTACGAAGCGCAGTAAGTTTCTGATCAATCTCACCGAGAAGTCGGCTCTTGTCGCTGGCAGAAAGCTTGTCGTCGTTCTCCACCTTCAAACGGTCGCGAAAGAGTTCGAGCTGGCGAATCGGGATCAATTGATCATTGTTCGACTCTCTGAAACCACCATAGTTGTAAATGTTCTTCAGGACCGTTTTTTCTGCTTCGTCGTTCTTGGCATAGTTCAGCACGAAGTTCTTGATACGGCTTTTCACCGACGGATCGAGGTCTTTGCGCCAGACAAAGGGATCACTGGGAATCAGAGGACTTTTCCAGATTACACGCAGTTGCTGGAAAAGGTCCGGTTTGGCCAGTTCCAGTTTGCCCATGTCTTCCGTGTTGTTGGTCGCAACGTCCACCTGCTTTGCGAGGGTGGCTTGGATGTTGGCGCCGTGACTGGCGTTTCGGACACTTTTGAAGGTGCTTCGGGGGTCGACTTTTCGCTGAGCAAAGACGTAGTAAGTAGGAACCAGATAGCCCGAGGTTGAGTTCGGATCTCCAATGCCAAAGTTGATGTTCTTTGCATTTCCGAACACATCGTCGAGATTCTTGTAGGGGCTGTCCTTGTGGGTGATCAAGAGTGCGTGATAGCCGAAACTGCCATCGGCGTACATCAACTGAGCGAAAATCTCCCCGTTAGCGCGGTCGACAGCTTCCATCGCTGCCTTGTTGCCGTACCAAGCAATTTGAATTTTGTTGAAGCGCATGGCTTCAATTACGCCTGCGTAGTCGGGTGCATAGAACGACTGGATTTTCAAGCCAGTCTTTTTTTCCATGTCACGGAAAAATGGCTCCCATTTTTCTCTTTGTGCTGAAGCAGAGTCAGTGGCGATGATGCCGAAGCTGATGTCCTGCGCCATGCCGACGGAGCAGCCAAGGACAATGTTGGCAGCAGCGATCCATTTCGAAATTTTCATGATTTTCCTAGAAAGGGGATAGTGAGGGATCAGGCAACCGATGCGCTGAAGCTGGGTGTTGCCAGTGGTTGGGGTTGAATCAATTCATCGGTTTGACTCCCGTACAGCCGGTGCAAGCGAAGATCATCCAGTCCGCCCGGGGAACCTTCGTACACCAATTCACCTTTGCGCAGGGCGATGATGCGGTCACAGTACTGTCTTGCGAGAGAAACGTTGTGCAGACTGACCAAAACTGTCAGGCCTTGCTGACGACTCAGGCCATGCAATATGTCCATGATGCGCCGTGTTGATTCTGGGTCGAGTGATGCAACCGGCTCATCGGCTAGGATGATCCTTGCGCCCTGTACCAGGGTGCGTGCAATGGCAGCTCGTTGCTGTTGCCCACCCGACAAGGTGGATGCCCTTTGCTTGGCCATTTCTGCAAGTCCAACCATGTCAAGAGCCTGGTACGCCTGCAAACGCTCTTCTGGCAGAAAGTGATGACTCAGGCTTCGCCACAACGGAATGCGTGGCAGCAAACCCGTCAGCACATTCGTGAGGACATCCATTCGTCCAACCAGATTGAACTGCTGAAAAATGATGCCTGTCTGGTGTCGGAGCTCTCGAATGTCATGACTCATGCGCCCCTGACTTTGCAGCACCTGACCCAATAATCGGATTTCTCCACTCGACGAATCCAACTTTTCCAAGCCGCACACCGATCTGAGCAGTGTGGATTTTCCTGAACCGGATGCGCCGAGCAGTCCTACAAACTCGCCACTGCGTATTTGCGCATTGATGCCTGAAAGTGCACGTTGGCCGGTTTGAAAAGTTTTTGTGGCCCGCGTGATTTCTATGGCTGTGGTTTCAGTTTGCATGTCCTCATCATCTGCGCCAAAGATGACAATTTGACGAATTTCATTTAATGGTTTTATGACGCAATCATTTGCATGCTGATGATTGTCAAAAGTCATGGAAATTTCATTTTTGCGACTCAATCTTGTCATGTGCATTTGGGAAATTCATTGCCATCAGATGAAAGATCAAAGCGATGAAAGAACTGCCTACTCCTACGTACGACCTGTCCCATATTCATCTGCCCAGGGGGTCACTTCATCCGGTTACCCAGCCTCCGGTTCTTGCCACCGAATCCGCACCAGGCATTGAGGTCCATTGGGCGCGCCATCTGGACGAAGTTCGCGAAGCGCAACGACTGAGGTACAGCATATTTGTCGGAGAAATGGGGGCAAGGTTGAACACGCCACATGCCGACCACGACATCGATCTCTTTGATGATTACTGCGAGCACCTGCTCGTTCGCGATGGAGCGACACGCCAGGTGGTGGGAACCTATCGTGTTCTTACACCTGCCCAGGCCAAGCGTGTCGGAAGCACTTACAGTGACACTGAATTTGATCTGGTTCGCCTGCGCGGCGTACGCAGCAAGATGGTGGAGCTTGGTCGCAGCTGCGTGCATCCTGATCACCGCCATGGTGGTGTGATCATGGCGCTGTGGGGAGCGCTTGCCGAGTTCATGGTGCGCAATCAGCTCGACACCATGATCGGGTGTGCCAGTATTCCGATGTTGCACAACGGCATCGTCAGCGGCGATATGGCTGCCAGTATCTGGCATCAGTTGCGCCAGACCCACCTGGCGCCCATCGAGTACCGAGTATTGCCGCGCTTGCCATTGCCCGTAGAAGAGCTGGATCAGAGCTTGGCGGTAGAGCCACCCGCGCTTATCAAAGGCTATTTGCGTCTGGGTGCGAAGATTCTGGGTGCCCCGGCGTGGGATCCTGATTTCAATACGGCCGATCTGCCGATGATGATGCGGATTGCCGATTTGCCTGCCCGATATCGCAAACATTTTCTGGGAATGCGTTGACATGAATGCCAAGGGGCTGATCGGTGAGGTGAGTCCGCTGCAACTGGGCGTTGCACGCATGGTTGATTTATCTGCTCAGCTCGATTCTGCAGGGGAAGCGGGAGACGACGTTCCTCGCTACCGGGCAATTTTCATTTCCGATCTGCATCTGGGTACGGCTGGGTTTCAGGCTGAAGCCTTGCTGGATTTCTTGAGGCATCACAGCAGTGAGACTTTGTATCTGGTCGGCGATATTGTGGATGGGTGGCAATTGCGCCGTCGCTGGTTTTGGCCACAGAGCCACAACGACGTTGTTCAGAAGTTGCTGCGTCGAGCGCGAAAAGGTTGTCGCGTGATTTACGTGCCTGGCAACCACGATGAATTTGCCCGCGCCTTTGCAGGACATGCTTTCGGGGGAGTTGATGTGCGGGAGGAAGTCGTGCACATCACCGCGACAGGTCAGCGGCTTTGGGTGGTACACGGCGATCTGTTCGACGGTGTAATCCAATGCGCCAAATGGCTGGCCTATGTAGGCGACTGGCTGTATGAGTTGACCCTCAAGATCAACCGCTATTTCAACCGACTGCGCGCAAGGCTGGGTCTGGAATATTGGTCTTTGTCCGCGTATCTCAAACACAAAGTCAAGAAAGCAGTTAACTTCATTTCCGATTTTGAACGCGCAGTGGCCCACGAAGCCAAGCGTAGGGGATTTGATGGCGTGGTCTGTGGCCACATCCACCATGCCGAGATCCGGCATGTGGAGGGGGTGCTCTATTGCAATGACGGCGATTGGGTGGAAAGCCGTACTGCCCTGGTCGAGCACATGGATGGGCGACTCGAAATCATTTACTGGACAGGGACCTCACTCAAGCAAAGGGTTCAGCTGCCTTCCGTTCTGGAGGCAGCCCTTTGAAGCTGGCACTGGTCACCGACGCATGGCAGCCGCAGGTCAACGGTGTAGTCACCACGCTGGTCGAGTTGGTCGACGGTCTCAGGCAGCGTGGTGTGGATGTGTTGGTGCTGCATCCGGGACTCTTTGAGAATCGTCCTTGTCCAGGTTATGCAGGTATTGATCTGGCTGTGCGACCAGGCAGGAAGCTGAGGCGACTGCTCAGCGATTTTGACCCGGATGCCGTGCACCTCGCCACCGAGGGCCCTCTGGGCTGGTCGGCACGCCGGATTTGTCGCCAGAAAGGGTGGCGGCACACTACAGCCTTTCACACCAAATTTCCCGAAATCCTCAAGTCTGCCTTGGGCATTCCATTGTCCTGGGGTTATGCACTCTTTCGGCATTTCCATCGCTCCTCTGCGGCGGTTCTGGTGCCGACCCAGGGGGTTCTGGACATGCTGCGCTCACGGCGTTTTGAGCGATTGAAAGCCTGGACGCATGGTGTTGACACGGATCTCTTTGCGTTTCATCCGATGACGCGAACATTTGTCGACTGGGTGCACTTGCCCAGACCGTACTGGTTGTTTGTCGGCCGCGTATCGTACGAAAAGAACATCGAGACCTTCCTTCAACTGGATTTGCCGGGCACCAAGATCGTGTGTGGCGTCGGGCCGCTTCTGGACGATTTGAAACGGCGTTACCCGAACGTGTTCTGGATGGGCGTCTTGCCAAGACACGAACTGGCACATGTTTATGGTGCTTGCGATGTCTTCGTTTTTCCCTCTCGCAACGAAACCTTTGGTCTCGTCATGCTCGAAGCCATGGCCACTGGAACGCCGGTGGCCGCTTATCCGGTCGATGGGCCGCTTCAGGTGCTGGGGCAGGATGCGGGTGAAGCACAAGGCGGTGTGATTCATGCAGATCTCAAGCAAGCCGCCTTGCTGGCTTTGCAGGTGCCCAGGTTGGAAGCGCGCACCCGTGCCATGGCTTTCGGATGGGATGAAGTTGTTCAACGATTTCTTGCATGCCTTGTGCCTGCTCGGGAGCAGTGCGCGCAAGCGTTGTCACAGGCTTGTCATGAGAGCCTCGCAAAATCTGTCACTGAATTGACTTGATGACGGATGTTTCATGGCGAGCCCTGCCATTCATTCCCACGAATTGACAGCCGGTGGTCCTGAACTGCTCGACCGTGACTTGAGTATTCTGGCCTTCAATGAGCGTGTGCTCGATTGGGCCAGACGCAAGGATGTTCCATGGATGGAGCGCTTGCGTTACCTTTGCATCGTCACATCCAATCTGGACGAATTTTTTGAGGTTCGGGCGGCTTCGCACGTTGAAGCGGCTGTCGCTGATGATACGGGCGAGCATCTGCCGGGGCATTTGACGCGCATTGTTGATACTGCCCGTGCCATGGTGGAGGAGCAGTACCGCCTTTACAACCATGTGCTGTTGCCCGCATTCAAGCGCGAGGGAATACGTCTTCTTTCGCATGGCGAGCGCGACGCAGAGCAGCGCAGCTGGGTGAGGGCGTATTTCAATCGCGAGGTCAGACCCCTGCTTTTGCCGGTGGGCATCGATCCTGCCCATCCCTTGCCACAGGTGGCCAACAAATCGCTCAATTTCATCGTGCATCTGAGCGGCAAGGACGCATTCGGCCGCCAAAACGAGATCGCCATTCTCAAGGTGCCAAGGGTATTGCCCAGGGTGATCGAATTGCCAAAGCGACTCGCCGGTGGCGGTCAGGCCTTTGTGCTGTTGTCCAGCGTGATTCGTGCGCATTTGCCGGAGTTGTTTCCCGGGCGCGAGGTAGACCAGTTTTCACAGTTCAGGGTCACGCGCCATTCCGACCTGTCGGTCGACGAAGACGACGTGGTCAATCTGCGCACTGCCCTGCGGCAAGGCTTGCAACACCGAAACTACGGTCAGGCAGTGCGGTTGGAAGTGTCGTCCAGTTGTTCGCAACAGCTTTCTGACTTTCTGCTGCAACAACTTCAGTTGCCCGTTCAGGCCTTGTTTCGCGTCAACGGCCCGGTCAACCTGGTCCGGCTGACGCAGCTGATTGATCTGGCCGCCCGCCCTGGCTTGCTGTTTCCTGCTTACAAAGCGACTGTGCCCAAACAGTTGCGTGGCGTGCCCTCTGTGATGGCGCATTTGCGCAAGGAAGATGTTCTGATCCATCAGCCTTTCGAGAGTTTTGAGGGTGTGTTGGCGTTCCTGCGCGAAGCTGTCAATGACCCGGATGTGCTGGCCATCAAACAGACCATCTATCGAACAGGCAGTGACCCTGTGATGCTGGACTTGCTGCGCGAAGCCGTTCGCCGTGGCAAGGAAGTGACGGCGGTGGTGGAGCTCAAGGCCCGTTTTGATGAGGAAACCAACATCAATTGGGCTGAACAGCTTGAAGCCATCGGTGTGCAGGTGGTGTATGGCGTGGTTGGTCTCAAGACCCACGCCAAAATGCTTCTGGTCACGCGCCGTGAAGGCAAGCGCCTTCGGCGCTACGGACACCTTTCCACTGGCAATTACAACCCCCGAACGGCACGCCTGTATACCGACATCAGCTTTTTGACAGCAGATGCACGGATCACTGCCGACATGGATGAATTGTTTGTCCATCTGGCCAGCCAGAATCCGCTGCGCAGAATGCAGAAACTGCTCGTGGCGCCATTTCATCTGCACGCACGCATGCTTCGCTGGATTGGTCAGGTTGCAAGCGCAGCCAGGCAGGGCAAGGACGCACGCATCATCCTGAAGATGAATGCGCTCACAGATCAGCCATTGATTGAAGCCTTGATGGAGGCCGGTCAGGCGGGGGTTCGCATTGACCTGATCGTACGCGGTGCGTGCATGCTGCCTGCAGGGATTTCGGGTTACACCGATTCAATCCGGGTGCGATCGGTCATTGGCCGGTTTCTCGAACATTCGAGGGTGTTCTATTTCCGTGCAGGAGAGGAGCAAGCGCTCTACCTGTCCAGCGCAGACTGGATGAGTCGCAACATGATGCGTCGTGTGGAGGTGGCATGGCCTGTTGAAAACCCATCACTGCGTCAGCGGATCATCGACGAGTGCCTGACAGCCTATCTGATGGACCAGCGAGATGCCTGGTGCATGAATCCACAGGGGCGCTACGAGCCAGTGGCGCGCGCTGGACGCAAGCCAGGCGCACAGCAGGCCCTTACCAGGCTTTACATGAACCCGGGGAGCTGAAATGGACTTGATTCTCTGGCGACACGCCGAGGCCCATGATCCGCACGAAGGGGAGCACGATTTGACTCGCCCCTTGACCTCGCGCGGGGAAAAGCATGCGGCCCGCATGGCCGACTGGCTTGATCAGCAACTGCCGGAGGGTGTGCGCATCCTCTGCAGCCCGGCGGTGCGTGCGGAGCAGACCGCACAGGCCCTCAAGCGAAAGTACAAAGTGCGCGACGCGCTGGCGCCTGGCGCAACGGTTCAAGACCTGCTGGAAACGTCTGGCTGGCCGCTCGCCAAATACCCTGTGCTGGTGGTTGGGCATCAGCCTACACTGGGCGCTGTGGTTTCTGAACTTTTTGGCATGGGGCCGGAACCGATGCCGATCCGCAAGGGTTCGGTGTGGTGGCTGCGCAGTCGCCAGCGTGAAGGCCAGAACCAGACGGTGATCCTGTCCGTCACGACACCCGAAAGACTGTGATCAGGCTTTGCCTGGGCGACCTGTCTTGAGCGTGGGCACCTTGCCCATGGCCTTGCGGAACGCTGAATCGGTGGTGCTGGCCAGCAGCGCCAGGCCGGCTCGGATCAATTCACTTTTCTTGACTTCGAACCCCAGGTCCATGGCACGCTTTTTCATGATGGCGATCTGAGCAAACTCGGTTTTTGGAATGGTGAAGCTGTCACGGACAACTTTCACTTTTTCGGGTTTGCTTTTCTTCTTTTCCGTCTTGGGCATGGCCGTTTTTTCTGCCGCGACCGTTGCAGGCTGTGTGGTCGGGGTGGCAGGCACCTTCTTGGCAACTGCTGTGGTGGGGGCTGGCGCTGCCTTCTTGGCAGGTGCGGCAGTTTTCTTTTTGGCCGGGGTGGATGTGACCATGAGTGTTCTCCATAAAACGGTATATACAGTTTATACCGTTTTATGGTTCTCGTGTGTGATCTCCAGTCCTGTTGCGTGCACTGCCTCCCGGCATGTGCAGGGCAGGCTCAGTTGAGTAGGCGCAGGCGCGTTCGCCATGGCGATTTCTGCCACGCCAGGCATTCTTCGCGCAGCAAGTGGGCGGACTGTGGGTATTGCTGTAGCCAGTCTTGTGGAACCTGCAAATGGAAGGATGTGCTGTGCGATCCTTTCTGCAAGGCAATGCCCTGTAAGTCAGGCTCTCGCCGGGCATGACAAAGGATAACGGCCAACCTGAGTGCCAGCAGTTGCTGCGCGAAAACCGGATCGTCGATCGGATCTTCCAGCTTGCGAAGTTTGCCGCGGTGGCCCAGCACCAGAAGGCCCAGGCGGTGCAGTTCGTCCACTGTGAAGCCCTGCAGGTCGGTGTTCTCCAGAATGTAGGCGCCGTGCTTGTGGTAGTCACTGTGCGAGATCAGCATGCCGATTTCGTGCACCCGTGCTGCCCATTGCAGCTTGCGCAGGCTGCGCTGCGCATCGGCATCGGTCAGGCCAGTGCCGTCGAGCATCTGACCAAACAAATGCACGGCAGTGCGTGAAACGCGTTCTGCATGCACGAGATCGGCACCGAAATGGCGGGCCAGCCAATCGATCATCCGGGTGCGGACATCGGTCTGGGGATTTTCACGATCGATCAGATCGAACAGTGCGCCGTGGCGCAGGGCACCCTGGGCGGGACGCATTTCTTCGATCTGCAGCAACTCGAAAATGGCGCGCAGCACCGCCAAGCCGCCACCGATCACGGGTCGGCGATCGTCCTTGATGCCCTCCAGTCTCAAATTCTCGACACGCTGGGCCTTGATGAGTTTTTCCACCAGCCAGTCCAGTGCTTCGCGTGTGATGGCGTCTTGCGGCCAGCCATTGGCATGTAAGGCATCTGCCACGGCTCCGATGGTTCCTGATGAACCGTATGCCTGGTCCCACGCAGTCCTGGGGTAATGACTCAATGCTTCATCGAGAACGGCTTTGGCAGCGATTTCTGCGGTCCTGAAAGCCTCAGCGGTCCATTGTCCATTGGCGAAATACTTCATCGACCACGCGACGCTGCCAACCCGGTAAGACTCGAGTGTCTGGGGGACGTGGTCGTGGCCCAGAATCATTTCTGTGGAGCGACCTCCGATGTCGACGACCAGGCGCCTTTCGTCGCTGTCGGGCAGCAGGTGGGAGACACCGAGGTAGATCAGCCGAGCTTCTTCGCGCCCAGTGATCACTTCGATCGGAAAACCCAGGATTTTGCGAGCCTGTGACAGAAAGGCATCGCGGTTACGGGCTTCGCGCAGCGTCTGGGTGGCCACGGCCCTGACGTGCGAGGGGCGAAACCCGGCGATGCGTTCGCCAAAGCGTGCCAGGCATGCCCACCCACGCTCCATGGCCTCATCGGTCAGATTGCGCTCTGCATCCAGCCCGTTGCCTTGCCGTACGGTTTCCTTGATGTACTCAACCCTTCGCAGGTGGCCGCTTTCGAGCCGGCCGATTTCGAGTCGAAAACTGTTGGAGCCCAGGTCAATGGCTGCGAAGAGATTTTTGGCTTGCATGGCGTGTAGGTAACTGCGCCTTGCATTATGTGACCTCAATGTGACGGGGCAGTGACAGTCTTTTTTCAGTACTTTTCGGGCACAAACATCTCCGGTGGTACCGGATGACGGATGTAGTCCGGGTGGCGCACGCGCTCAGGCAGATGGACTTCGGTGTGATGAATGTCGTGGTAAGGCACTTGTGAGAGCAAATGGTCGATGCAGTTGAGCCTTGCACGCTTTTTATCCACTGCCTGTACGATCCACCAAGGTGCTTCAGGGATATGGGTGCGTTCCAGCATGGTTTCCTTGGCCCGGGTGTAGTCCTCCCAACGGCGACGGCTTTCCAGATCCATTGGACTGAGCTTCCATTGCTTGAGGGGGTCCTGCATGCGGCCAACAAAACGGGCATGCTGCTCGTCGTCAGTGATGGAAAACCAGTACTTGATCAACTGAATGCCACTGCGTGCAAGCATTTTTTCAAATTCGGGCACTGAGCGGAAGAACTCTTCGTATTCCTCGTCCGAGCAAAAGCCCATCACTTTTTCCACGCCGGCCCGGTTGTACCAGCTGCGGTCAAACAGCACGATCTCTCCAGCGGCGGGCAGGTGCGAGATGTAGCGCTGGAAATACCATTGCGTCCTTTCCCGGTCGTTAGGGGCGGGCAGAGCGGCTACGCGGCACACGCGTGGATTGAGGCGCTGCGTGATGCGCTTGATCACACCGCCTTTGCCTGCTGCGTCTCGACCTTCGAACAAGATCACGATGCGATGGCGACTGTGGACCACCCAGTCTTGTAGTTTCACCAGTTCGGTTTGCAGGCGCAGAAGCTCCCGGAAGTAGCGGATTCGGCTCGAAGTGCTTTCAGGGGCGCGCGCGGCATCTTCGCCGAGACGATCTTCCATCTCCAGCTCGAACTCCTCATCCAGAGAGTCAAGCAAATCTTCGCGCAGTTGCGCGAAAAGTTGATCATGGTTGTCGTGTTTTTCATTCATGCTGTCTAGGGTGCACCCCTTGTGTGACGTCTGTGTGTCAAAGACATGAAAAACCCCGCCTGAGCGGGGTCTGCCATGAGGCAAGTCCAATCAGGTGCCGATCACGCCACCGTCGTTCTTGGTGATGATGACCGTGGCTGAGCGGGGCAGGGCCGTTCCGCCATCAGGCCAAGTGCTTTTGCCCGGTGCGCTTTCTCCGGGGTGCTGAATGTTGATGAACATGGTGGTGCCATCGGGTGTGAAGGTCATGCCCGTCACCTCGCATTCCTTGGGGCCGACCAGAAAGCGTTTGATTTCCTTGCTGACCGGATCGGCGGCCAGCATCTGGTTATTGCCCTGGTTGGCATAGTCTCCGGTGTTGCTGTATTTGCCGTCGGTCTGGATCCAGAGACGACCAAAGCGGTCAAAGCCCAGCCCATCGGGGCTGTTGAAGGTGTTGTCAGCGGTCACATTGCTGGATCCCGCTTTGGTCGTGCCTTGGTTGGCGGGCACTGTGGGGTTTCCCGCCAGCACAAAAATATCCCAATCGAACGTGGTGGCTGCTGCATCGCCGCCGGTTTCGCGCCAACGCACGATCTGACCGTAGATGTTGCCGGTGCGCGGGTTGGCATCGTTGGTGCTGGTGCGGCTGGAGTTGTTGGTCAATGTCACATACACCTCGCCCGATGTCGGGTGCACGGCCACCCATTCCGGGCGGTCCATCTTGGTGGCGCCCACGGCATCGCCCGCCAGCCGTGCATGAATCAGCACATCGGCCTGGTTGCTGAAGCTGTAGCTGCCGTAGGAAGCAATGGCAGAGTTGCTGATATGGAGCTCCACCCACTGGCCAGTGCCCATGAAGTCGCCCGTGGCGGTGCCATCATTGAACTTGGCGACATACAGCTTGCCGCTGTCGAGCAATGTGGCATTGGCGCGTTGATTGCCCTCCACGTAGGCGTTGGTCGATACGAATTTGTAGATGTAGTCGTTGGCCTGGTCGTCGCCCATGTAAATCACCACTCGCTTGTCTTTGGTGAAGGCATAGGCGGCGTTTTCGTGCTTGAAACGGCCCAGTGCGGTGCGCTTTTTTGGCTTGGAACTGGGGTCGAAGGGGTCGATTTCCACGATCCAGCCGAAACGGTTGGACTCGTTGGGTTCGCGCTTGT
>JACCDV010776472.1_pt1 | contig 32383 bp, 30 predicted proteins | sample 7446131 | NCBI WGS metagenome assembly JACCDV01 (sample SAMN15323448, study PRJNA562643) | freshwater metagenome | isolation source: river surface water | place: USA:Blue River Watershed | collected 2017-08-17 | reverse complement strand
TTTTCCTCTCGGTACTGAGATGTTTCACTTCCCGAGGTGCGCACAATTACTACTTATGAGTAAAAGTAATAGAGGTTTACTCTATTGGGTTTCCCCATTCAGATATCTCCGGATCAAAGGTTGTTAGGCACCTCCCCGAAGCTTATCGCAGCCATACTACGTCTTTCATCGCCATGTGAAGCCAAGGCATCCGCCATATGCTCTTAATTTCCTATTAGGAAATCTAGAAATCAATTTCTCCCCGCCATTGGCGGGGTTCTTCTGTAGTCGCTTTAAAACTACAAAGAAAACCAATCATTGCTGACTGGGTTTGTGTTTTGTTTTTTGCAACCGCTTGCTTTAAACAAAACACCTCTGTCTCCAATACCTGCAGTTAGCATTACTCATGTTAACTAATAATTGGGACAGGTTTTTGTTATCAAATAACAGTTCTTATGCTTTTAACGAAAAAACCGCCTTTCTAGGGGCGGCAACATGTCTGTGGCTTAGGCCCTAGATATTGGTTGCTTTTTTCGAAATACTCATAAGTGGGAAGAGTATATAGGATGAGCAAAATCCTGTCAAGCATTTATATATAGGCAATCAAAAAGCCCCCCTTTTGGGGGCTTTTTGTGGGGTAAATAAAGAAAAATTATTTACCTAGATCATCAGAAACACGGTTGATCCAGCGAGCTGCTGCATCCTTGCCACCAAGACCAAAAGATAGTCCGAAAGCAAGAGCAAGCATCACCACAAGACCTGTGAAAATGATTTGTCCAAAGTATCCAAAGATACCTAGTTTGTCGAGAGCTGTAACAACAGCCAAGACCCAGATAGCGTAGTAAGCAATGTTACCAATCATCTTTGCACTGTGAACATGTGCCATTGATGCACCACCAGAGACAAGCTTTCTTACAAAGTCAGCCAAGATAGTACCAGAGACAAGCACAAGAGCTGCAATGATAATATTTGGGATGTAAGCTAGAACTTGTTGAAGGAACATTGTTACTTGATCAAGGTTAAGAATGTTTAGAGACGCAACCAAGAAAACGATAACAACAAACCATTTTACAAGTTCACCAAAGAACTTTCCGATGTGGAGTTTCCATCCAGCACGAGCAAGAGCTTCTTCAGCGCCAGCACTTTTGAAAAGTTTGTCGAGCTTTAGAGCATCAAGCGCAGAAGTAATGATCTTTGCTAGAGTTGAAGCAACGATCCATCCAAGAATAAAGATTATAACGGCGAGCAAAATCTTTGGGAATGTTTGTACAAAGCCGTACCAAAGACCTTGTAGAGAAACCCGAAACACTTCACTCCATGTTTGTATGAGCATATATGTATAGCGCCTAGGCGCTGTATTGAAAACTGTTAATTACTAATACTGCCCTTCGAAACCACGAAAGACTAGTACCTTTATTATACCCCTATTTTTTAGTTTGGGAAAACAAAGGTGGAAAACTCCTTGGAGGCCAAAAGCCTCTCGTGTGGATACTCAAACATGTCTCGCAAAAGCTTGTCATACATAGAAACTCGATACCTAAAATCAGCATTGTCAAAGAGAGCATAAGAGAGCTCTGAACCAAGCTCGCTCTCCAAAACAGCGATCGCTTTTTGAATATATTTTTTGCTGATATTGTCCCCGACAATCAAAATATCAAGCCTACTACCGCTTTGCTTCATAAAAATACCAGAGACAACAAGGAGTTGTATCTTGCCAGCTGGGCGAAATCTTTTGACAAGCTCATCATGCTTGAAGAAGTCCCCTTCGACAAGTAAAGCCTTCATTTCTTTGATGTACGGAAACTCTGGATTTAAAAACCAACCCACGACACGCTTCTTTTTTGTCTTACCTGTTCTACCATCTACGATCTCTTTTATAAAAGATCTTTTTTTGACCAAGCTCATCGAGGCCATTTGATTTACTGCTTGCCTAGTGACAGAAGCACTCAGTCTAGAGCGTTCAGATATAGTACTAGTTTCAAATCCTTGTTCTGGGTTCAAGAGAAACAACCGCATGATTTTAACGCGCGCTACTCCTCCAAAAAGTTTTGATAAAATATCCATTTCCTTTTCCCGAGTTCCACTTAATAACAAGGTTATTATATTCTGAAGACTACCCTTGTGCGCAAGCCATAATGGTGTCGAAATGATGAGGCCCGGCACCTAAAGGTGCCGGGCCCGCCTGGTAAAACCAGAGCTACTGAATTATAGGTATTTTCTTACTAAAAGATCTTCCGTTAACTAAAGAAAACTTTAAAACATAATTACCAGAACTTAGTTTTGGCAATAGTAAATTCAAATTTTGCTGGCTCTGCGGATGAACAAGCCATCCACCAGGGATCCATCCGTCAATCTTTACCAGATAAATCGAAGTTACACCAACCCCCTGAGGAAGCAAGACATTCACTTGCTCAGTACTTCTGGCTGGGCAAGGATATACCTTTGTCTTTTCTGCGAGATCAGCAGGTTTTTCGTTTTGCTCGGTTTGGGCAAAGGTAGGATACGCAAATATCACTACCATAAATAACAACGTAATAATCGTTTTCATAATCAATGGTTTTTAACTAAGTGAAATCGATGTTTTCTATTAAAGCTTATAGAACAAAAACACCCGCGTCAAGCGCGGGGTATTTTTTAAAATAAGACAGGATTTCTGATCTCCAAAAATAGATTGCCACTAGTTGGCACTTCTCTTAACTTGAGCGTCATACCCTGGTAATAACTTGACAAATTTTCCAAATCCTCTTTTTTAAAGACATTACCAAGAGGTAGCTCAAAAAACTTATCTGAGTTTTCAATTTTCTTTTTGATTAATTCATCAAGTTTTTTATTGTAGCTTTGATCATTAAAAACATTGCCACTTGCTGGGCAAACATAAGGCCTTTCAAAATAAGTAATAGACATAGAACTTTTTTAAGCAATACTACGCAAAAAAGCCCAACAGTCAAGTTGGGCTTTGAAAAACTACGTTGCTTCTAAGAACTTAAAACCATGATTCTCCCAAGAGTAGCGAACAGTGCTATCAACTGAAGCGGGTAATCGACATGCTTTGAAATAACAAGCCATTTTTCGTTATGGTCATGACTTCCACTGAAATCAATAATCATTGCCGTATCAGTGTTAAGCTGTACCTGGATATATTCGTGGCGAATAGACACCCTGACCGTAGAGAATAATGCGCTATCAACAGCGCCTAATACGGACTGAAGTACTTGATTGACTTGTTCCTCACTTTTATTTGAATCACCAATAACGCGAGAAACTTTTCGTAAATCATCACTACCGAGTTCTACCGCAAAAGAAAGAGGTTGAACATCGGGGCGTACATAAAAATACGGCACAACGCCCTGGTAACTAAGAGAAATCTTCCGATACTCTTTTCCTTCTTCACTATCAGAGAAATGGATTGATGCCATCTGCAGAAAGTGAAAAAGATAGCATAGTACCTGGCATTCTTTTTCCAGAAACTGGTTAACTGGAATACTTTTGTTGTACTGTGGCAAGAAAAGATTGTAAATCACTGACTGATTGTTTGTTTTAATATCAAACCGATACAGCTGCTTATATACATTCATTCTCCCTTCTGTAACAAGCCTTATCATATCTTCTTTGTCTGTTTCTTCACCAGCAAAAGACATTTCCATGATTTCAGTAAGGTTTTTTACAACATGGTCATGAAATAGATTGTTTAAATAGATTTGGAACACATTTCGGTGAACAATCTTTCCTTCTTTGTCTTTTAGTTCTGTACCAAAAGCAAAGGAGTAGCATGGGGGTATTTGTTTAAATAACATAAAAATAGTTTTGTTTGTTAACACTTTACGCAAAAAAGCCCAACAGTCAAGTTGGGCTTTTTTGTATTTCATTTAGTCTGAAATTATTTAAGAGCGATTTTTCCACCAGCTTCCTCGATACTTTTCTTGAGAGCTTCAGCTTCGTCCTTCTTCATACCGTCTTTAAGTGTTGCTGGAGCAGCGTCTACTAGATCCTTAGCCTCTTTAAGACCAAGCCCTAGAGCTTCCTTTACCACTTTCATAACAGCGATTTTCTGTTCACCTGCACTCTCTAAGACTACAGTGAAAGAGTCTTTTTCTTCTGCACCACCAGCTGCGGCTCCCGCTGCTGGAGCAGCTGCAACTGCTGCAGCTGACACTCCAAATTTCTCTTCGATCGCCTTTACGAGATCGTTGAGCTCTAATACTGATGCTCCTTCGAGCTCAGTAAGAAATGAATCAAATTTTGACATAATATTTATAAATTAAATTTGTTAGTAATAGATGTTAATTTTTTTGCTTTGATACCTCATTCACAGCGATTGCTAAACGTTGCATAGGACTCTTGAGGAGATATGCGATTTGTGAAAGCAATACATCTCGTGATGGAATATTAGCAATAGAAACCATTGTTGTTTGGTCTTTGTACTCTCCTTCAAATACACCACCGACAAGAGTAACCATGTCTTTGTGTGACTTTTGAAATTCGTATACGGCACGAGCTGGTGCTAGAGCATCAACACTTGAGGCAACAGCTATCTCTCCTTCAAGAGATGGTAACTCGCCTTTTATGCCTAGATCCGCTAACACACGCTTGATCAATGTCTTCTTACCTACTTTGTAGGAAATACCTTCCTCGCGGAGGGCTCTTCGAAGAGCGATTGCGTCTTTAACTGTGAGGCGATCGAATTTTACAAATGCTACCCCTTTTGCATCAGAGAGCATGTCTTTGAATGAAGCAACAATAGAGACCTTTTTGTCTTTTGATATTGCCATAAAAGATATTGTTTAAGAACGTTATTAATTGTGTAGAGACTTCTCATAAAAATATGAGGGAGAAATAGATCTCGGCAGGACTTATAGATGCCTACTGTCTTAAATCTACACGCTCATTATATTATCAGAAAAAAGATTTTCGTCAAATCTTAAAAGAAAGACAAAACAAAGCTACTGTTGATATAAGTTAAAGCCCCCAAAAAACAAAGAAGAAGTACTGCCAAAGCGATGTTTTTTGTGTGTTGAATTCTAAACTCAACAACAATTGTCATTATCAAAACAAGATAGACAAGGCCTATAAAAAACAAATAAATATTTTGAACAGTCCGACTATAATTAACCAGTGTACGCTCTGCTAAGTTTGAATACTTAGGTACTGAGTTGTTTAAAGTTGTCGGAGTATCGTTTTCGTTTAGGTTATAAGCAATAGCGAGATTTGGTTCGTCGACAAGCAAAACAGGTGCTGGAGCATCTAGATCAACGGGTGCTTGTATACCCTTAACTTCTGGTTTAGCTGTTAATAGCTTATCTGTCACAGTATTTTTGCTAGTTTCTGCTGAAGTTGCGAGTAATGATGTTGGGTTAACTTTTTTGGCTTGAGCTCTTTTGCCAAATAACTGCACAACAAAAGTAGTACGTTGGTTTTTATAAACTCCTTCATAGGTGGCTATCCCTATTTCATCAAATTTATCATTTATTAGATTTGCTTTATGACCAGGAGAAGCTATCCAGGCTTTTTGGACATCTACAGATTCATCGAAGTTTATAGCCAGATTTTCCCCAGCATAAACAAATCGATACCCAACCTTAGAAAACCAATCCCAAGGAGTAACCCCTTTTGGACTGATATGGGCAAAGTAACCATTTTCTGCCATATCTTTAGCTTTCATTAAGGCAGCTTTTTCCAGATCAGGATTTATTGTTAATGCCTTGCCTTTGTTTTCAAGTCTATATTCATTGGTCAAATCAACCAAAACAGAAGAGACAACCGATGCCCCAAGATTTGTTTTATTGATAACGTAGTTGCTACCCAAAGATGTACAAAACAACACAAAACCAACAACGAACAATACACTGATACTGTACTCTCGAATCAGATGAGGTTTGAAATCATTTTCCTGGTGAGGGAGAAGATACTTTTTGACAGTCTTTATCATATATTGTCTAAATAATAACAAAACATCTAACAAAAAACAACACCCTTTTTGTGAGGGTGTTGTTTTTGATAAATTAGTCGATCTTAGCTTCTGGAAGTGGGATGTTTAGAGTTTCGCACATAATGTTGTTGATACGTGTTACGGTAGTTTTATATACCCAACCAGTTCCCTTCTTAAGCTTCCAAGGATTAAGGACTAGACCAAACTCTTTTTCTTGGAATTTGATAACAGCCTTCTTGGTATCTAAGCCAAAGATTCCATTAACAGTTATTTTTGGATCAAGTTCTAAATAATCATTTAGAAATGTTTGCAACTTTTTCACTTGTTCTTCGTTGTTGTTTTTATTTCCATACTTCAAGAAAGTTTCTAGATAAAGACCACAAGATGTCGTAGCACCGAGAACTTGTCCTTGATCTGGACTTGGAGTACCACTAGGTCCTGGTCCTGGTGAGTTGTTATCTCCACTACTGCCTCCATTTGGAATACAGATGCCTTCACCAGCGAAGTGGAAGTTGCTTGGAAGTGACTCCTGCATTCCATCTACATTGGAACAAACATCTATCGGCTCTGTTGGAACAACATTTGTCTCATCATCATCTTCTGAAGATGAACATCCTGGATCAGCTGGGTAATCAGTCAAGCCGTCTTCATCATTATCAGATCCATCAGAACATTGTGGATTTTCTTCAACGACAACCTGAGCTTTGTTGTAAGCTACACAATGAGCCACACCGCCAGCTGGGACAAAAGTAAGCTCTTGGTTGTCATTGTTGCTTGGGTTGGTATCACCATCACCTTCACAATATAGCCCAAGTAGATTTGCACTATTTGTTTCTTTTACTAGATATCGTCCTGCTGATGGGAGGTTTGGAATAGTTAGTATTCCACCGGAAGTAGAGCCTCCTGAGATAAGTGGCATGTCTAGTTCAGGGTAAGGACCATTGGCATCTGACTGTGAACCATGAACATAACTAAATGCTACACCAGATTGTGGAGAACACCCTTCTGGGACATTACTTCCTACGCCATTATCATTTCTGTTTGGAACAAAATCTGCTGGACAAAGGTATTTCTTGATTTCTATAGAACCAGTTGTTGGCGCTTCAGGACAATCCTTTGCATTAACATGAAGCTTGTACATCAACCCTGCTGGATTACTTTCTGGGGTTGATTCTGCTACTGCCCAGTTTCTAACAGTAATAGAAAGGGTGTTTGATCCTGTAACAAGAGCTGAGGCTGGGATAGTACAAGTATCAGGACCAGCAAAGCTGTTACCATCTGTGTTACCTTCAGTTTCGTCAGTACAGATAGTTGTATCATTGATTTTAACTGTATAGCTATTGTCTGAGGCAATCTCAATAGAACTATCGCTAGCTACTCCAGTAACTGTAAAGTTCTTGGTAAATACTTTTGTAGTATCTACTGTTGGATCAGCAATACCGTTCCCATCCCAAATCCACATTGCGCCGTTTATAACAGCTGTCCAAGCAGAGTGAACAAATGTGAGTGGTCCAAATGCATTACCTTCACCCACCATATTTGTAGTATCACTTACGATATCCATTGAGGTATCAACACACTGCTCCTTTGCAACACAGTTGCCTTGTTCATCTTTTTGCATTCCTTCTGGAACAGTTGTTTGATTGCCACCAATGTTTGGACACATATCTACTGGTGCTAAAGCGTTGAAGCCTACACAATAGTATGTCTTAAGAGGTTCTACTGGATTTATCCAATCATAGTTGTCGTAGTTGAGAACGTCAGTATTACAATAAAGTTCTGCAGAGTTTTTTGCTGCGTCAGAATCTAGATCTGATGTAGCACCAGAGAATGGTACATAGCCTGGCTTCATTTGTTCACGAACCCAAGTCAGACTTCCTGCTGGTATCTGTGCTGTTGTAGTAAAAGCTGTCCATACACCTCCTGCTACCTCAATATTGTCTCCTGGATTATTTGTACCATCTGGAGCAAATTCAAATGTCCATGGTTCCAAATGACAACTTGGATGTTGTTCAAGAAAGTTTGTTGCGGTATTGGCATCTATATCAGCTCCACCTGATCCCCAGTTTGGAAGATCTGCTTCACTATCACAAACTATTTTTTTAGCATTTATAGTAGCTTTTGGATTTGGATCACATGTTAGAGAAACTGCGTCTAGATATCCTCCAAAACTAGTATCAGTACCAGTATCTACAAATTCTACTTTTGTTGTTGTACCTGTAGCGATAAAGCTTCGAGATTGAGCCCCCCAAGATGTATTTGTAAGAGATGTTCCATCTTCTGAAAGAGTAGCTCCGAGAGTAACTCCACCTGCTTTTACTTCTATCTTGTTGTCAGCAGCATCGCGACCTGGTCGAGCTGAGTATTTGAAGTTGAGGTTGTAAACCTTGCCTGGAATTGTCGGTACATCTTGCCAAATAGATACTGGATGCTCACCATCGAGCTCTGCATGTTGAGAGCCTTCTGCTGGAGAACCAGCGACGTTGTTTTGTATTTCAAGACCAAGGCTACCAGAAGTTTGAGTCCCTACCCAAGCTACAAACCATTTAAGTAAAGAGTCTGTGTCTGGAATGATACTCCAAGAGTTTGGAGAAAGAACTGGAGCTTCGAAACCACCGTTTTGGATGAGATTTAATTGTGGATCACAAATTGGAGCGTTGTAATGGTTGACTATATAGTAAGGACCGTTTGTTAGATTGTAAGCTTGTATAGTCCCATTTTCATTTGGCAAAGACACTTGTGTCCAGCCTTCTTGCATTACCTCACTAGCTGTATAGTTACCATAAGGTATGTCGTTAAATACATAACAACCATCCTCTCCTGTTACACCTTGATGATCATTTTCTCCAGCGCCATCGAGCTTAACTGTCCAACCAGATAAAGGTCGTGGAGATTGTGCATCGTCAGTTTTACACAACTGAACATCTACAAGCTCAGGAACACACTGACTTTGGTCATTGGCATGAATAATCTTGTAACCTTCAGGAACTACAGTTTGTGTATCCGGAATATTTGGACAAAGATCTATCGGAATAAGAGTACCTTCGACCTTAACACCGTCTACACGAAAATACTCTGAGTCACTACTAGAGTCATTTCTAAATCTGATCAGAAACATTCCATCTTCATCGCTTGGAATATTGACTGAATTTAAAGCCCAAGCTTCTTGAGTCTGATTGTTTTCACCTGAAGCATTGTCTAGCTGATGGCTTGCAAGTGTAGTCCAGCCACCATTTTCGTTTGAATTACAAGAAGAATCACTAGTACCGTTGGCTCTAAATTCAACTATTCCTAGATCATCAGACTCTGCTGAGGCTTCTCCTCTCCAATAATAACCAAGTACCAAAGATTGATACCCGACAGCATTTATTTGTTTACAAAACCATTCATCGTTATCGCCTTTTATCTTTACAAAGCGACCTCCGTCTGGACTTTGATAGTCTGAGTTTGAAGAAGAAGTAGAAGACTGTTTGGCAACAACATCGCTGTCATTGTCGTTAGGGTTTTCTGATTCTCTCCATCCAGAGACATCGTTTACAGTATTTCCTGTACCAAATGAGTCAGAAAGAAGTGTAGCCCCTACAGATGAACTTGGGCTATTAAAGATAGTAAAAAGTAACACCAAAGAAAGCACCGCTATCTTTTTCAAATTTTTCATAATATTTATTAAAAGCTAACTTGTTAAAAACAATCTCAAAAACCTTTCTCTGGCTTTGATACCTGAACAATATATCCTATATCTATAATAGTCAAGGAAGGATAACCCCCCGATAAATAGGCTCAATGAGCCTTTTTAATAGATCAAAAAACAAAAACCCTGTGTGTATAAACACAGGGTTTTTAAAGAGCAAAAAAATCAGTAAATAAATACTTTTTGTGAAAAAAGTTCTCCTTTGTTGTCAACAAAAGAGGTGACATAAAGTCCTTGAGGAATATTTACATAAACCTGTGAATATCCTGACTGTAGGACAGCACTAAAAACGTTTTGACCAGAAGTATTGATGATAGTTAAAGTGCCAGGATTGGTGGTCTGAATATGTAAAGACTGCTTGTCTACTATTATTCTGGGTTTGTTGCAGGCCGGCCCCACAATATTGATGGAACGTACATAAGAATACTTACCTTCATAAGATAAGCGAAAATAAATCCGTCCACAATCTTGGACTCCAGGAGTCCAAAGAAAATCATAGTCATTATCCCCTTGTTTTTCAACGACTGTGCCAATAGTTTTGAAGTTTCGTCCATCATAGGACATTTGAACATCAAACTTCACACCATCTGCCGGAGTTTCATCTCGCCAGCTAAGCCGGACATTTTTGTCAAACAGAAGATTGGCCGAAAATAAAGATAACTGTACCGGAACAATCGAAATACTCTTTTTGGCAATAAAGTCAGCAACATCCCCGCGAGATGTATGAAAGTTACCCAGAGCATAGATAGTCGCGGTCAAGGTGTCGGTGTAGAGAAAAGAGATATACTCTGCCCCTTCGTTAAACAAGCCAGCTGACTCATCACTCCAAGAGCTACCATTCCACTTACCTAAGTTGCCAACATCAGAGTGATTGCAAGGGGCATTATAACAAGTATTGTTATAATCACCTCCAACATAAAGGTCTGTGAGGTAAACAGCTCCTGACCTTGGTCTCATTTTTAAGCCATGATCAACTTGTTGCCAAACGACATCATCTGTTTTTACAATCCCGGGTGAACCTTGATTGACAGGAAATGGTCCAAAAGGAAAATTCCCCATAGCAAAAACTGAATCATGGTATTTAACGATATCAGACACATGATAGCTTGTTTGAAGGTTCATTGGAACAATAGAAGTTCCATCAGTTTTGAAAGCAAGACCAGCAGGAGTAGTGTTTACATAATCAAAATCACCACCGACATGTAAAAAACCATTTATTGTTTTCACCACTCTAATATTAGCCAATGTTAACCATGAACATGTGATAGTAAATGGAAAAGCAGACCAAGAGATCCCATCCCATTTGGCAAGATGATTAATCGGCACACCATCGACAGAAGGCGCCCTGCCTCCAAAGACAAGCTGGTTATTGAAAACAGTCAAAGTAGAAAAGCTCTCACTTGTTATAAGACCAAAATAATCCCAACCAGATCCGTTCCACTTAACTGCCCCATAAGTATTGGCTCCTACAGTAAAAGACCCGGCTCCATATAAGGTATTGTTCCAAATACAGAAACCCTTTATAGGAGCAGTTGTCGCTGGAGTACCTACCCAGTTTGTACCATCATGTCTAATTATAAACTCAGCTGAAAGTGCTCCGGCATGATAAAAATTTCCAGAAAACCAACGATACCCACCGAATGAAATCATGCTTCTAGCCTCACCATCCAAAGAGCCTCCGGGGAGACTTGTCCAAGACTGTGCTCTTGTAAAATTTGTCAAAATACAAAAGCACATTAGTGTAACTAACTTTTTCATAATACCAGCCCTCCTTGAGCTGTTTTTGTTTTTAAAGAATAAAATTGATTTTTAACAATTATCTCAAAACATAAAAACACCCGCAAGGGTGTTTTTATGTTAATTATCTTTGAACCAAAATAGTTAAGACATTTCTCTGAGAGTTGCAGTTGGCAGTAAATGACCCTTCCCTATTCATAGTAACTATTTCATAACCATAAGCCTCGACTAGATAAGTATTTGAATCTATAGAGATAGTAGCAAGCTTTGGACTACGGTTGTCAAACATTACCTTAGTACCAACCTTAAAGGTTTGTCTAGCTGGTATAGCTTGGCAAGCTTGGTCAAACTGAATACGAGAGTTTTTGTATTTTAGGAGTGCGTCCCCATAAGAGAGTCTTTCAGTTGTAGTATTTGTATTTGTTGAAGGACTCTTAGCAATCTGGTCTTTGTCATTTGTCTTAGTGAGAGTTTCTTGTTTTTGCTCTGGAACAACAGAGTCTATTTTTGAAGGCTTTTTCATAGCCAGGAAAATGACAACCAAGACAATTACAGCTCCTAACAAAATCTTAACGTTTTTTGACATGTTTTTCATATACCTTAACTCTATCAGAAATAAAGCTCTCCGCAAGCTCGTTTTTATATCTTTAGTGGACTATTATCTCTGAAACATTTTTGGAGCTTCCACAATCTATATAAAATATCCCCTGCCTTTTAAGTTCAAAGATTCTCACATGGTAAGGCGGAAGTGCATAAAGATCATCGACAAACTTAACGGCCTGCACCTTTTCTGAACGATTGTCAAGAATCAAAATATCTCCCACGTTAAAAGAAGAACTATTTGGAGTAGCTCGACAGTTGCCGTCAAACTGAATCCTTTTGTCTCCATAAAAATTTACAAAGTCACTATAACTTAGAGGCTCTTGGCTGAGCTTTTGCTCGGCTATGTTGACCTCTAGACTCTTTTGAACTACTAGCTCTTTTTCTCGAGCGACATCGCTAACACCTTCTGGCGTACTAACCATTTGAGTACCAAATTTCATATTTTGTGAAGTTTGGCTGACTAAAATAACTATCAAAAGCAAACCTAGACATATCGCAAGGATATTTATGGAGTATTTGTTGCTTTGATAAAAACTTTTCATATTAAATCTTAGAGTTTAGTGAATCTATCTCTCTTTGATATACATCTTTCATGTCTGGGTTGAGAGTTATAGCCTTTTGCCACTCTAAAATAGCACCTTTATAGTCTCCTAAGTTTTCAAGTATTCTAGCAAAAGCTGTGATGATATTTATCTTTTTGTTTTCTTGTACTTTGTTTAGAGCCTGATTGTAAACCGCATCTATTTTGGCTCTTGGGGCTTTGATAGCATCTTGCAGGAGTACCAAATACCAACTCCAATAATCAGATCCCTTAGAGTCTATCTCTATGGCTGAGAGGATAGCTTTTTCTGCACCTTGATAGTCCTTCATAGCAAGAGAGGCAGAATATATACCAGCATAAGCATATTCACTCTTTTGTGTTTTCAAAATATCATTATAAATATTTATAGCACCTTGATAGTCCTTCTTTAGGAAAAGGTTTGTAGCTTCTTTCATTTTTCTATCAAAGATTTCATCCTCACTACTTTTGACTACAGGTTTTGATTCTTGATTGTCTGTCTCGGTATTTACAACCTCCTCAGCATTTTGTTCTAATGTAACACCTCCTGATCCTTGTTTTTCTTCTTTATTTTGTTGATAGAAAAAAAACAAGACTCCAACCACTAGAACTAAAACAGCTAAACAAATTGTGATTCTTAATTTCTCTTTATTCATATATATATATTCTAATATAAAACTGTCAAAACAAAAACCACCCTTTAGGGTGGTTTTTGTTGCCTTTTACAGCAAACTATCTAATTTAGATCTACCTTAAATTCAAACCTTATTTAACTAAGCTTTGTGAACTTGTTGGAAGACTCTTAAGAAGATAATCGTTAGTCCAGTCAAGAGAAGTTGTATCGTGACTTGTAGCTGAAACATCAGACCAAATAAATGATGGAGTTGTTCCAGACTGTGCATATGTTCCGAATCCGCCCCCTGTAGCAGCCACTGTTGCATATGCAGCAGAAGCGGCGTAAGAAGATGGAGAGGCAATACTTGTAGAAACATAATCATCAGTGACGATTGTTCCACCAATTGTAGCCTTAAGAGCATAAGTTTTTGCACCTGATACTTGCTGTTCAACAGTAGGAACAAACGCTACGCGACATCCGAGCAGTGTTGCTAAACATGTAGCAGCATTGGCGGTGTCAACGATTGTTGCAGTACCTGCAACTTGAGTATTTGCATCAGCATCCCAAAGAGTAAACGAAGCAAGTGTTGGAGCAGAAGTCTTAGTGATACTAAATACTATTCTATTCCATCCAATTGTTCCTGAACCATTTGTGTTAACAGAGAACTGAGAAACAGTCTGTAGGGTACCTGCTGTAAGCAATGATGTAGGAAGAGTTCCAACTGTTATTGAAGGCAATGAAGCATAAGCATACATTGCATTACCAGCTGGGTCACTTTCTGTACCAGCAGCTGAAACTCCTGTTGACTTATTGATTGCTGTAAAGTCTGTAAGGGTTAGAAGCTGTGAAGCACCAGTTGAACCAGCCCCTACGCCTATACTACCAAGAACTAGCTTAGCAGTAAGAACTTTGTTGGTATTTGCAGGAACATTCCATGCAAGACCAGAGAAGGTAACTGTAGCAGCTCCAGGTCGTGAAGCAACTAGAGTAGCACCATCATAAAGATCTACTGACTGAGCAACAGTTGCGTCAGCAAGAGTAAATGTAAGGTCTGTAATGTCGTAAGCAGATGTTACAGCAGCAAACTTGAATGCTGCAGCAGTTACTGTCTGGTTGTCATAAACAACAGAAGCAGCTGGAGTTGAAGCATCAGCAGTAGCTGTAATTGTAGCAGAACCAGCAGCGATTGTCTGACCATCTGTATCTGCAGAAGTTGCAGTTACAGCAGAACCAGAAACCATAGCTGTACCAGTTACAGTAAGGTCAGTCTTGAATGAGTCACCTGAATCAATTGTTGAGTCAGATCCATCATCAGACATATTTGCAAACAATTCGATAGAAATGTTTGTGTTCTTAGCCAATGTGTAGTTTAGAGAGAAGTTGTTGTCTGCAGCCGCAACTGTAGAAACAGGTGAAGTCTGAGCAACGATAGTTGAACCGCTCTTTACTACTACGTACATATTTGTAAGATCACCTTCGTCAAATTCTGTACCAGATACTTCATCAACATCAAATGAAAGTGTTGTTAGAAGAATGTCTTCTGTTGAAGATCCAGCAAGATTCCATGAACCAACTTTGAAGTTAGTTGTAGGAAGAACTACTGTTTGATTAGCGTATGTACCATTCTTAGTCAAAGTAGCTGAAGCATCAGCGATAGTCAAAGTGTTCGCAGCAACAGTTGTTGCATTTGGAGCACTTATTGTACCTAGAGAGTCAACTTTTTGAACGTTTGAAGATCCAGCAGCTATTGTACCAACGATAGTATCACCGTTTGATAGGTCATCTGTTCCATCGTTGTCATACATATCAGCACGAAGCTCCATCATCACAGGAGTACCTGGGTACACTGTGTAGTTGAGTGTGTAAGAAGTGTATGCAGGTGAAGAAGAATCTTCCATCAATGTAGATGTTGATCCGTACTGAACTCCACCAATCATGATGCGTCCATTTCGTAGAGAGTCAACACTAGCATCTGAACCTGTAAAGGTTGCTCGGATTGTCTCAATTTTCATTGGTTCACCGAAAGCTGTAACCTTGTACACACCGATGATCTTGTCATTTGTTCCTTCAGAAACGTTTCCTGATGGAGAAGTAGTGTCTTTCTCGATAGTTAGACTTCCTCCTGTTGCACCAGAAATTGTGTTAGCTGAAGAAGCTGCCCATGGTGTTGAAGAAGCTGTTACGTTAACCATAAAGCTTGAGTCAACAAGGTCAATGTCAGCTGCGTTTCGAAGTGAGAATTGAACTGTTCTTGAAGAACCAGAAACAATGTCAGCATCTACACGAACAACTCTTGATCCAGAAACCAGAGAAGCTGGAGTTGAAGAAAGGTCAAATGTTACATAACCATTTCCATCAACACCAGAAGCTGTACCAACTTGTACTCCGTTTATGAAGAGTTTGAAGTTAGCAAAAGCATTAGCTGGAGCTGAACCAACATTTCGAAGAGAAAGTCTCTTCATCCAAACATCTCTGTTTGAAACTGTTAGAGTTGATTGCCATACTGTTACGTTAGAACCAGGGTTAAGAGTTGCTCCTGAAGGAGTAACTGTTCCCGCTGATACTGTAGCAAGTGTAGCAGAAGCGATAGTGTGAATGTTACCTGAAAGGCTAGCATTTACTACGCCAGATGTAGTTGTGAATGATTCAAGCATCATACCAACAGTTTGTCCTGATGTTCCAGTAGCGATATCACTCTTAACAGCAATAGTTCGTGAACCATTAACTGAGAAGATACCAGCTGGTACATTGAAAGTAACAGAACCGTTGTTTGATACTGAAGCAGCATCAGTCAAACGCATAGCACCATCAAATAGATATACATTTGAAGGTGTTGCATCAGCTGACACACCAATTCTCTTTAGAGTAACACCTGTAACAGTGCCAGTTCCTGAGAAAGTAAAGTGTGCAAGATCAGCTGTAGCTTGACCAGCAACTAGTGTTCCAGAAGCAGGATTGTTAGCAGCAATCATTGCTGTAACAGGACCTGTTTGTGGAGGATTAACAACTACTGAACCGCCACAAACATTTGTTGATGCTTGTAGTTCAGCAGCCTTAGCTCTTGAAAGAGGTCCGAAAAGACCACTTTGTGGAGAAACTCCACGAGCAGCTTGCCACTTGATCACAGCAGCTTTCGTTGCAGGACCGAAGTAGGTTGTTTCCATACCAGGAGAACCAGCTCCAGACATAGAAACTTTTGTGTCAGCACACATGTTTAGGAACATTTGAAGATCCTTAACATCTGCGCCACGAGAACCGAGCTTTAGAGAACGTGACCATGTCATAGCTGCATCAGCAGATCCTGCGATGAGAGCTACTCCAAGGAAAGCCCCTAGAAGTACTTTTGTAAGTTTAGTCATAATTAAATTATCGTTTTGTAATGGGTATATTTTTTATTTTGTGTAGCATCGACGAACGCTACGAAGTTATATACCTTTGTCTTCTATAAAGAGATCTTTATCACCTCTTTAGAGATGACGATTTTATCTATTCGCAAACGCATATATAGATTGTATGCATCTGCCATGTCGACAGGGCCGATTATGTCTTCCGTTTTTAGGCAGAAAACAAAACAAGGAATGTCGACTGAAATCTAACATTGAAGAATCATCTATTTTGTAGATGAAACTTGTTATTTAGTTTTCAATGATCATTCCTTTTAAAGTGGCTTGAGGCCACCTATTTATTTTGTCTTCTGCAAGCAGATATATTTAGTAAAAAATACTGCAATAAAAACTGGCAAAAGACAGCTACCATACTACCACAAATCTCGCTTTGAGACTAGTGATAGTACGATACTCATAGTATATATCTTTTTGACATAAACCACAAAATATTTTGGTGCGCCAAGAGCCACTTATACCTTGTGACGAAAGACTATTATAAGTATTACAAGATTTACAAAAGCGAATTTACTGCCATGTATATGCTCCAGCGCTTGTCTCCTCTTTTGGTGATTTTGCCAGCTTCGATCAAAGTGTTGAGTTCTCTCTGGATAGTCTTTTCGCTGACGTCTGGGAATAGTGTCGTTATGTCCTTTATAACAGCACTTTTGCGATCATTTATAAAAGACAAAATTTTATCTTTTCTATCTGGTTTAAAAGTATGGATATTTGGAGACACTGTGTCTTTTTGATGACTTTTAAAAGACAGTAAACTAGACGTCTTAGGATTGTCTTTTTTCACAATTAAACTGTCCTTTTGAGAGAAAAACTCATTTACTACCTCATCCTCAAAAACTGAATTGTTTTTATAAAAAAGCTTAGCCTCATAAACAATGATCGAAGTGTTTTTCTCAGAAATCAAACCAGCAAGCACTGCCCCACCCAAAAGGGTTTCTAGTTGTTCTAAATACATCTTACTCTCTTCTCCAAACGAGCAAACCAGCCTCACCGCCTTATCTCTAATCTCTGTCTTTAATGGTTCTCTATCGGATAGATGCTTGGTGACCAAGTAGACAGCTGCAACTATCTTCTGTCCTTTAGTGATGTCCTTTTGTTTTTCCTTTGTATTTATTGTTTCTAATTGTTTCATTATTTTTAAGTTCTTGTCTTTTAAGATTTATGTCGTTTACAAAAGAATTTTTATTAAGGACAGTATAAAGGACAAATACCCATTGCCACAAGCCCTGCTTCGTTTCCAAATAAGCCTTTGTTTATAATAGTTTTTCTGAGGCCTCATGTTATAATTAACTAACGTATAACTATTTTCATGGCAAAGAAACCCGCATCAAAAAAAGAAACTAAAAAAGAACCTAGTAAAACAAATCATGTTGTTTTAGGCCTAGTTTTGGTGCTTATATCTTTGATTGTTTTTGGTGGTGCGATAGGTGGAGCTGGGGTTGGAGGAACGATACTTTGGCATGGGGCTTATCTTATTCTCGGAGCTGGAGCTTTGATGATACCTGTCGGACTTTTAACTGCCGGGATACTTATCATAAGGAAGAAAAAGATAGAGGCCTCTAGTAGAGAATGGTTTGGTGGAAGCTTGGGGATACTATGTCTACTTGGGCTACTATCTTTTATAGAAAACCCATATGGAGGGTTTGTTGGTACCTTGGTTAAGTTTCCATTTATCACCCTCTTTGATAAAGCCTTCGGGGCATTAATAATAGCTGTGACTTCCCTTGTTTCCCTGATTGTATTTTTTGATAGGACGCCCAACTTGTTCCCCCACTTTGTAGTATTCTGGCAAAAGATAAAATCTCTATTTTCAAAGAAACCAAAACTTGATCTGCCTGTTGTGGGGGAATACGAGGAAGAGCTTTCCCAGCCAGAAAAAGTAGAGGTTAGATCACAAGAAAAAATCAAATCTAATGTCCCGGTCGCAGACCCAAGCGAAGAAGAATTCAATATCCCAATGCCTAAGCGGAAGCCAAGCGCTCTATATATCCCGCCACCACTTTCTCTCCTTGAAAAGGATAGCGGAAAGGCCAACGTCGGAGATGTCAAAGCCAATGCCAATATCATCAAGCGCACCCTAGCGGAATTCGGTATCGAAGTAGAAATGGATGAGATCACTATCGGACCAACAGTTACTCGTTATGCCTTAAAACCTGCTCAAGGGGTCAAACTTACACGAATATTAGGTCTTCAAAATGATCTTGCGCTTTCCTTAGCTGCCCACCCTATCCGTATCGAAGCACCTATCCCTGGCAAGAGCCTTGTTGGTATTGAAATCCCTAACAAAAGCAAGTCTACTGTTGGACTTTCTTCTCTTGTTGCTGATCCGGCATTTACAGAAAGCCACAAACCACTTCTTGTTGCCCTTGGGAGAAATATTTCTGGAAAAGCAACATACGAAAGTATTGCCAAAATGCCACACTTGCTCATCGCAGGTACTACTGGCTCTGGTAAGTCTGTAACAATACACGCAATTATTTCTTCTCTTTTGTATCGCCATGGACCAGATGAACTTAGATTTATCTTTGTCGACCCAAAGCGAGTTGAGCTGACTTTGTACAACGGCATCCCTCACCTACTAACTCCGGTTATCACTGACGCCAAAAAGGCAATCCTCTCTCTCAAGTGGGCAGCAACAGAGATGAATCGCCGTTACGATATATTGGAATCAGAATCAGTGCGCGATATCGACTCTTATCATAAGCTTCATGAGAAAGAGTTTGCCAAAGGATTTACTGCAACTGAAGGCGGTCCAGATCGAATGCCTTACATTATAATCATCATCGACGAGTTGGCTGACATTATGCAAGCTTACCCTAGAGAACTCGAGGCTGCTATTGTGCGCCTTGCCCAAATGTCTCGTGCTGTTGGTATCCACCTCATCCTCTCTACACAGCGACCTGAAGTAAACGTCATCACAGGATTAATCAAAGCCAATGTTCCTTCTCGTCTTGCCCTACGCGTCCCTACCGGTATAGACTCTCGCACCATCCTCGACACTGTTGGAGCCGAAAAACTACTCGGTAGAGGTGATATGTTGGCCATGATTGGAGACAATCAGCCACGTCGTCTGCAAAGCGCAAACATTACCGAAGAAGAGGTAAAAGCAATAGTTTCTTATTTAAAGAACGCTTTTAAAGACGAATTACCTGACACCATCGAGTTAACTGGCACTGCTATCGGAGAAAAGAGTTTGTTTGCCGATGGTATAGCTGATAGTGACACTGATACAGACGACGCGCTTTATGAAGAAGCTCGCGCTATAATAATAGAAGCAGGTAAAGGTTCAACTTCCTACCTTCAAAGAAAACTCAAAGTTGGCTACGCTCGTGCAGCTCGCCTTATGGATATGCTTGAAGAGCGTGGTGTTATCGGACCAGCTGATGGGGCAAAACCTCGAGAGGTTTTGGATAGAAGCCCAAAGAACTCTGTGATAGAAGAAGTGGCTGAAGATTTAAATATGTAAAACAAATATATGCAAAATCCCTCACCCAAAAAAACTCTAACCTATATATCACTTTTGATTGTTTTAGCCTTGGCTTTTTATAATACAAAAGACTTTCTTTTGGGAGCACCCCTTTCTATAAAGACAGCCAAAGATGGCGCTACTGTTAGTGATGCATTTCTATCTATCTCTGGCTCTGCCAAGCATGCGAGTATACTCAAAATAAACGGCAGGGTTGTGCCGATAGAAAAAAATGGTGAATTTTCAGATGGTGCCCTACTTTCTCCGGGATATAATATAATAGAGGTAGCAATGGAAGATAAGTTTGGCAAAGAAAAACGCAAGGTATTTCACCTTGTAGCTGAGCCTTCTTCTACTGTAGCGACAAGCTTGAAGATAGATTATCAATAACAACAATCAACATGGCAAAAAAACCAACAACACCAAAAGAACACGGAGCATCTATAGATGACACAATCAAAAGCATCCAAACCAAGTTTGGTGAAGGAGCTATCATGAAGCTTGGCGAAACACCTAAAGTAGACCTCTCAGTCATCCCTACTGGCTCTATCGGACTCGATATTGCCCTCGGTATCGGCGGAGTACCACGTGGTCGTATCCTTGAGATATTTGGACCAGAATCCTCTGGTAAGACCACCCTAGCCCTCCATATCGTCGCTGAAGCTCAAAAGCTCGGTGGTGTTTGCGCTTATATCGATGCTGAACACGCTATGGACCCGGAATATGCCAAGCATATTGGAGTCAAAATAAATGAACTCCTTATCTCTCAACCAGACACTGGTGAGCAAGGTCTTGAGATTTGTGAGTCCCTAGTAAGAAGCGGCAAAATAGATGTCATAGTTGTCGACTCTGTAGCAGCCCTCACACCGAAGGACGAAATAGAGGGCGATATGGGCGCTCAACATGTAGGTAAACAAGCTCGTCTTATGAGTCAAGCTCTTCGCAAGCTCACCGCCATAGTTCACAAGAGTAAAACCGTAGTTATATTCATCAACCAAATCCGTATGCAGATAGGTGTGATGTTTGGTAATCCTGAAACTACCCCAGGAGGTAAGGCGCTCAAGTTCTATACATCAGTACGCCTTGATATCCGCCGTATCGCCCAAATCAAAAAAGGTGAAGAAGTGGTTGGCTCTCGCACTCGTGTAAAAGTAGTCAAAAACAAAGTCGCTGCCCCATTTAAACAAACAGAGTTTGATATTATTTATGGTGAAGGTATTTCTCTCGAAGGAGAACTTATCGCACTCGGAGAAAAGCTAGGTGTTATGACCAAAAGCGGAACATCTTACTCCTACCAACCAGAAGGCAAAGACAAAGAGGAGGTAAAACTCGGCCGAGGCTATGACGCAACCCGAGTGTTTATGCGTGAAAATCCAAAAGTTCGTGATCAAATCATGAAAGATGTCAGAAAGCGCATGAAAGAAGTGGTAGCAGAAAGTGCGAGTGAGTAGTAATTAGCGAAATAATATTTATTTTGTAGCTAAATATGGACTTTTATTAAGTACTGAGTTACAATCTCGGTCTATGAGTATGCTCGAATATAACGAAATCAAAGAACACAAAATAATAGTCTGGGACGGAATGCCTCACGAAGTCCTCTCCTCTCACGTTTTCCGAAAACAGCAAAGAAAACCAGTGAATGCTACTAAACTCAAAAACCTCATAACAGGACGTGTAGCTGAGATTTCTTTTGGCTCCTCTGAAAAAGCTGAAGAAGCAGATATCACAACTCGCCCAGTTAAGTTTTTGTACAAAAACAAAGGGGAGATATGGTTTTGTGATGTCAAAGATCCAAGCAATAGATTTACTCTCAAAGAAGAAATAGTGGGAGAAAAGATGCGTTTCGTAAAGGCAAATAGTGAGATAGAAACCATCATCTACACCAACGATGATGATGAAGAACAAGTCATAGGTGTCAAAATCCCTATCAAACTAGAGCTCGAGGTCACTGATGCTCCGCCAGCTATCAAAGGCGCAAGTGTAACCGGTGGCAACAAAGTCGCAACTCTTGAAACCGGTGCTACCATCAACGTTCCCCTCTTTATCAACATTGGTGAAAAGATCCGCATCAATAGTGAAACTGGTGAGTACGTAGAGCGAGTGAACTAAATATTTTAAAAACAAAAAAATCCGAAGGTCTTGCCTTCGGATTTTCAAATTAATCAATCAGCTAATCATAGAGTTGGCCAGATCAGCTGTTCCAGAAATAAGATCCTCTCCTTTCATGTTTAGTGTTTTAGCGAAAACACAAAGAGTGAAAAGAGTTGAATATAATTCGGCTTTGAGTTTTTCTAAGTCTGCATAGATCTGTCCTGAGTGATCAGCATCATGTATTATCTTACCTATCTTACCTGTAACCATTGATAGATGAGTCTGACTATGCCCCAACACCACTATTAGCTGTTGTTCTTCTTCAGAAAGATTTTTTAAAACAGGATACTTATCTTCGTTTTTACCTGCAGCTTTAGCTACAAGATCCACTAAAAAATTGATGTCTTTATTCATGTGCTTTAATTTTTCTTGATACTATCACCCTACACCCAAAATAGCAAAAACTAACAAAAAAATCCGAAGGCCTTGCCTTCGGATTTTCAAGCTTTTAACTTTTTTTATTCTTTTTATAAAAGATTACAATTCCAGATAGTGTCACGATTGTATATCCAATAAAACCAAGCCAATCTGAGACTATGGCTGTGCCTATAATCCCAGAAACTCCTACCACAAAAAGTAAAAGTGCAACGATGTGCATTACGCCTAATCGAATAGATTTATATTTCATGGCCAATAATTTTCTTGATACTATCACCCTGCCACCAAAATAGCAAAATCCCAGAGATTCAATCTCTGGGATTTTGCTATTTTATTTAGTTCGCTACGAATGGGAGAAGTCCCATGAAGCGAGCTCTTTTCACTGATTCAGCAAGAGCACGTTGATTTTTGGCTGTTAGGCCTGTGCGCTTGCGAGAGTTGATACGAGCGTTTGGGTTCAAGAATTTCTTCAAACTATCAACATCTTTGTAGTCGATATGAGAAATACTGTTTGCGTTAAAGTAATCTTGTTTCATAAGTTGTTATTAATTTAAATTAAAATGGAATATCTTCTAGGTTTATTTCTTCATCTGGGTATTCGATAGTATCGAGGTCAGCTTTGGCATCTCCTTGTGGAGCTTCGGCATCAGACTGAGACCCTCCCATAGGAGCACCACTACTACTGCCTCCCCCCTTCGGGCCAAACTGAAAGCTCTCTAACACTATCTCTGTTCGGTACTTTTTGGAACCATCCTGAGCGTCCCAGCTTCTGGTTTGGAGTCGCCCTTCGATATAAAGAGAGCTTCCCTTTTTGCAGTACTGTGCGATGACTTCTGCTTGTCGAGCAAAAGCAACTACGTTGTGGTATTCGACAGATTCTTTTTTGGCACCGCTTTGGTCTTTCCAAGAACGGTTTGTCGCCATAGAAATACTAGCTACTTTTGTACCAGTAGGTAGAGCTTTGAGCTCTGGGTCACGAGTGAGGTTGCCGATGAGAAATACTTTGTTTAGATACATATTTGGGATTTAGTGTTTAGTCTTGTATAAGGCAATTATAGCGCCCTTGCCTACAGAGGTCTACTCTGAGTCTTTTTCGTCTTTGTCTGCTTCTATCTCTGGCAAAAGATCAGGAAGAGCTTCGTGAGCTGCGATGATATCATCTACTGATTCATCAGCATCATCTAGGTCTGCCTCATCGATAACAGCATCACCTCTTTTAGCTTCAACTTTTGGCTTTTTAAAGATAATATTGTTGCCTTCATCAGTTTTTATAAGCATGTATCTTACAAGCTCTGCATCATCATCAAGACTTTTCTTGAGGGACTCAAGACTAGCAGGCTCTGATGTAAACTTAATAAAACCAAAGTATCCTTGAGAGTATTTACTCTTCTTGCTTCCAAAAGTTTTCTCTATGGTATAAGCAAGATCAATATACTCTGGATTTCCTTCTGCTGTTACTTCCCCACCTACTCCTTTGATAAGGGTCTTTAGGGCTTCAACTTTAGTTGGAACTTCGGTCTCAGGCATTGTAGGAACGAGGATAAAACCAAGCTCATACAATCTTGTTGTTTTTTCTGACATGTATTTTTTGGAGTTTGAGACTCCAATTGTTTATTTATTAAAAGCCCGCTTCGGACCAATGCCTAGTTTTACTTATGTGCCCAAATTCAGGGCTTCAAACTAAGAACGGGGCTACGAGGGCTATATTACAGCAAAAGAGTATTTTTGTAAAATAAAAACCCTTTCACCTTGAGGGTGTAGGGGTTTTATAGTTTTTTAAAATAAAACAATAGGTAAAGCGTTTTTTATATCAAAATTATCAATTTTATTGATAAAATCGATATAAGCCTGACGAAACTCTTCAAGTTCTTCAGGATCTTCAGGGAATTCTTTTTTCTTGTTTTCCAGATTCCTTTTTATTGATTCCTTAATCCGAAAAATTAAGCTATCAATATCTGGATTTTCAAGATTACGTATGTACTCGTGGTACAAATCTATTAGGATTTCCGGGTCTGTATGATTTTGTATTTCATACAGTATTCCTAGCTGTCTTTCAACCCTCCGAAGCTTACTAAGCTTCCAAAAACGTGGAATGTATAAAACATTAAGAATGATGGAACCCAACAAAAGAATACTGAGAGTAGCGATAATAATTTGATTAGTATTTGACATATTAAAGTTTTTTATACTATATAGCACAAAAAACTTATGTCAAATAAATAACTATATGTTAAAGAGTTTCTTGGTATTTTCCAAAAGCTGTTTTTGGGTTTCTTCAAATGAGAGCTTTTTTATTTCTGCAACCTTTTTAACTACCTCTAGCACGTACTGTGGTTGATTGCGTTTGCCTCGATGTGGCACAGGAGTAGCAAAGGGGGCGTCTGTTTCTGGAAGGATTTTTTCTATCGGCACAAAGTCGACAAGCTCTTCATACTCTCCGACAAAAGTTATCACACCAGAAAAAGAAATATAAAAACCCAAATCCAAAAACCTCTTAGCTACTTCTTTTGTGCCGACAAAGAAGTGAGCTGTGCCACGAATATTGGGCCAAATATTTTTATATTCTTCCAATATCTCCAAGGCTTCTTCATAAGCCTCCATAGTTCCCTGCTCAGGTCTGATGTGGAGCATGAGTGGTAAATCAAACTCATGAGCTAAGTGTATTTGTTTCAAGAATAGCTCTTTTTGTTTTTCTTTTTGCCCTCTATCATCTTCTCTAAAATAATCTATGCCACACTCTCCCACTGCCACAACTTTTGGCTCTGTTAGAAGCTTGCGAAACTCTGCTTCATCAAAATCCTTTTCCCACTCTGTCGGATGCTGCCCCACACAAGCCCAGATATTTGCATGATCTTGTGCCAAGCGCATCGCGGTGTCACTGGTATCGAGATCTATCCCCACGCAAATAGTCCCGACCTCAGCTTCAGCCATACTAGCGATGGCCTCTAGTAGATCGTGCTCAAACTGATGAAGGTTGAAATGCGAGTGAGTATCTATAGTTTTCATAATAAAGAGATATTAGCATATTTGACATAAAATCCTTAAGGTGTAGAGTATAAAAAAATAAAAACATGAGAAATCTTGGTTTTCTGTTATCCCTATTGGGGATATGTGGATTGATTTTTACAATAAACAAAATGTCTCCTACAGAACCAGATAAAACTATCATGCTCAACATCTTTAGTCTCAGTATAGAGGCAAAGGTTATGCATCTTATAGGTTTATCGGTCCTTTTGGTACTGATAGGGGTGACTTTTCTTTGTCACAAAAAGAAAAATCCAAATGACTATTACAGAAAATAGCCTTTCGTTTACGAAGGGCTATTTTTATTGCAACCTCGCAAAAAGAGGACTTTCTGGTTTTTTGTTGTCACGAATGAGAGAGATTATTTTTTCACTTGTCTTTGGCATAAATGGTGCAAGTGATACTGCTATACCATAGAGGTCTGAAACCAAGCTCTTTATTATCACCACCCCTGCATCTTTATCTTCTTTGATCACAGAGAAAGGTTTGGTGAGTTGTATCTTTTGGTCTATCTCCCCGATAGTATCCCAGATATAGTTCATAGCCTTTTGGATATCAAAAGCTTCTATGGCATTTTTTATTTTTTCTTCATGTTCTGTTTTTGGCAATTCATCAAACTCATCACAGTGTGTTTGAGACAAGGTCATAATACGAGAAACAAGGTTACCTAAACCATTTGCTAGATTTGCTTGATAAGCTTCGTTGATACTTTCCATAGTCATATCTGAATCCTCAAAACTATTCATATGGCGAAGTAGATAATAACGAAGTACATCACTAGATAGTTCCCCAGAAACACCTGCAAAAACAGCAACTATATCGTAAGGGTTTAAAACATTACCAAGACTTTTAGACATTTTCTGCCCTCCAGAATTTATAAAACCATTTATTATTATACGATCAGTAGTTGGTAGTCCAGCAGCCAAAAGCATCCCTTGCCACATCATAGATTGTTGGCGAGTATTGTCTTTACCGCAATACTGAATCTTCTCACCTTCTACCCAAAACTTTTCAAATTGATCTGTATTTTCCGGCCACCCAAGAGTAGATATATAGTTGGTCAAAGCATCAAACCAAACATACATGACATGCTCATCATCCCCTGGTACTGTTACACCCCAAGACATTTTGCTCTTCAACCTAGATATAGAAAAATCTTCCAAACCTCTTGAGAGGAAGGCTTTCATTTCGTTGTAACGAAAATCTGGAATAACCAGTGATGGCTTTTGTTCATAAAGTTTATCTAAAAGCGGGACGACTTTTGAAAAAGCAAAAAAATAGTTCTCCTCATCACGAATTTCAATATCTCTATCTGGATGAAGAGGACAACGACCTGATTCGTTCAATTCACTATCTGTTTTTTCAAGTTCACATCCTACACAATACTTCGCCTTGTAGTTTTTTTTGTAAATATAGCCATTTTTCTCTACGATCTTCCACAGCTCTTGAGCTGCTATTTCGTGATGAACATCAGTAGTACGAATAAAGTTTACACTCTCAGATATTCCCAACAAATATATAAGTCCTTTGAATTTTTCAGCATAAAAGTCTACATACTCTTTTGGTGATTTTCCTGCTTTTTGAGAGTCCAGAAGCAACTTTTGCCCATGCTCATCAGTACCAGTATTAAAAAACACCTCATAACCTTCAAGCTCTTTGTACCTAGCGATACTATCAGCTCGTATTATTTCCATAGCAAAACCAACGTGAGGATCAGAGTTCACATAAGGCAGTGTGGTAGTAATATAAAAAGCTTTCTTTTCCATAAGTTAGTTCTCAGTGACAGTCACGTATTTGTTTTTCTCTACATCTCCTAGGTACTCAAGTACAAATACAGCTACTGGTATAGCCAGTATCGCTCCAAAAAATCCAGCCAAACTAATACCTATCAAGAAGGCCACCATAACTATAAGAGGAGGGATGCCGACTACTCGCTTCACGATAACAGGGCTTAAAACATAGTTTTCTATTTGCTGGACAACTATATAAAAGATAAGCGTCTTAAATCCGAGCAATACCCCGCCATCAATAACTGCAAAGAGTACTGCTGGTATAGCTGCAAATACCACTCCAAATGGGATGAGCTCAGCGATACCAGTAATGATAGCTATCAACAAAGCATATTGAACCCCAAGAAGAGATAGTCCAACAAAGGTTACTGCCGCCATCACAAGCCCTAGAAGAAGCTGACCTTGGAACCAAAGACCTATCTTGCGCTGTGTGCGAACCCATAGATCGATAACGTATTTCTCATGTTTTACAGGTGTAACTATTCTTAGAAAAGTCTGTACTCCCCGCTCTTGGATAGAGAGATAAAAAGACATGACTAAAACTAGTATAGTATTTACGAGCCCTCCAAAAGTGTTCCCTATGATAGATGTTGCACCTTGGGAAACACTAGAAGCTACGTTTTTAAAATTTGAAAGCAGGTCAGCTATAGAACTATTTTTGGAAATATTTGTCACTATCTGACTAGCATCCTGGATAGAACCAGTATCAAGAGAAGAAGATGGGATGTATTTGGAAATAAGGCTCAAAACTCCAGATAACTCTCTAAAGATGATAGGAACAAAAGCATAAAAAACGGCAAATATTATAGCGACAACAATTGCGTAGATGATAGGAACAGCCAAAAGCCTGTTGACCTTTATGCGAGCAAAAGCTCTAACTCCAGACTCGACAAAAGAGGCCAGCACTATCGCCACCAAAACCAATATCAAAATATCTCGGATAACAAAGAGTAAATAACCAGCAAAAATGATAAGTAGGGCTCGAACTATAGTATCTGAAGATATGCGTATAGGAGTATTCATATGTCTGTATAGTAGCATTTTTAGGAAAAGATTGACAAATGCCTATCTTTTAAGGTAAACATAAATAAAAAATACACTATGTACTTAGGAATAATAACTTTTGGAAAAATTATTGGAATTGCTTGTTTTGCTATCCTTATGTTGTTTTGCTTATCTGGCACCTTTAGTAAAAGCGCCAGTAAAACATACAGAGAATAACTTCCACTGACACCATCCTTAACAAAAGGAGGTGTTTTTATTTTATTCTCTCCAAGATATAGCTTTCCAAATCCTTGATAGCTATTCTTTCTTGCTCTCCAGTATTTCTATCTCTAACAGTCACAGTGTCTAGTAGCTCTGGATGCTCACCCAAAGTATCAAAATCCACCACTATACAAAACGGTGTACCAATCTCATCTTGTCTTCTGTAACGCTTACCAACATTTCCGTTGTCATCAAACTCACACATAAAACTTTTTCTAAGAGACAAAAATACTTCTCGAGCTTTTTCAACAAGCTCTGGTTTGTTCTTTAGTAGCGGGAAAACTGCGCATTTTATAGGGGCCAATACTGGGGCTAGATTTAGAAAAACCCTAGTTTCTCCAGAGCTCGTTTGCTCCTCTGTATAAGCATTATCAATAAACATAAGAAGTTGCCTAGCAAGACCTGCTGAAGTTTCAACAATATGGGGAACAAATCTTTCTTTTGTTTCCTCTTCAAAATAAGAAAGATCTACTCCTGAGAACTTTGAATGCTGAGAAAGATCCCAGTCGCCTCTAGCGTGGATACCTTCAACCTCTTTGAAGCCCTCAATAGAAGAAAAATTATATTCTATATCAAATGCTTCACTGGCATAATGTGCCAACTTTTCATGTTTATGCCAGTTTAGTTTTTCTTCTGGAATTCCAAGATCTAAATACCATTGCCATCTTGTTTTGTGCCAATCTTCAAAAACAGATTTTGTGTTTTCTTTTTTGTGAAAATACTGCATTTCCATTTGCTCAAATTCTCGAGTGCGAAATATAAACTGCCTAGCAGCTATTTCATTTCTAAAAGCCTTACCTACCTGAGCAATACCAAAAGGGATCTTTGGATGAAGACTATCAAGAGTATTTTTATATTCTAGATAAATACCACCGCAAGTCTCAGGCCTTAGATAAGTGACATTTTCTTCTGATAAAACATCAACAGGAGAACCTAGGTTGGATTTAACCATCATAGAAAATACCCTAGCCTCAGTGAGCTCTGCTTTGCCACAGTTTGGACATACTAGTTTTTTTTGCTCTCTAAGTTTATCTAATTCTTCATTTATAAATTCTATACTTGCCTTATCAGCAGAAATTCCAAAATCTTCCAAAATGTGATCTGCTCTAAATCGAGACTTACAATTTCTACAGTCTACTTGAGGATCATTAAACCCATCTATATGTCCAGATGCCTTCCAAGTAGTTGGATGCATAAAGATAGCACTATCCAAACCGACGACATCTTCTCGCATTTGAATCATACTTTTAAGCCAAGCTTGCCTAATGTTGTCTTTAAGTAAAAGTCCGTAATGACCATAGTCATAAATACCAGCCATTCCCCCGTATATTTCAGAAGAAGGAAATACAAACCCTCTCCTCTTACATAGACTTATAATTTGTTCCATTGTTGGCTTGTTCATAAATATGAGCTATGGTAGCACTTTTTCCTTGCCTAAGGAATAGGCCGGGTCTGTACTTAGGGCATTGGTTAGTTGAGGCCTAGAGGTTGAAATAGTAGTACCAGCAACTGTGTCTTGAGCTGAAATACTAGTTTCGCCAAGCAATATTAGAGGGTTATCTATCTGGCTTTTTTGTGGAGTGACTTTGACTTGGAAATAAACCACTCTAGAAACTGGGGTCCCTGAAGATCTCTGAACACCACCGATGTTCCAAGAGATCACTCTGGTGTCAGTATTGTAAGAGATGGTTTCATTTTGAGGATAAACGACACCAGCCCAAGTTAATCCTAGAGGCAAAGTCGCTGTAGCTACAGTACCGCTTAGAGGATTTTCTGATGGCTTGATAGTCCAAGCGATAGTATAAGAAGTTTCCTGCCCTACCTTTGAAGGATATGGTCCAGAGTTTTTGATAGGTCCTATAGAGTAGAGAGCTTGTGAAGCAAACTGCAACCTCGAAGCAAAACGAATAGTTTTCTGGTCGATGTTTGAAATACTGTTTTGCAAAAAGTCTCTATCTGGAAAAGTTCCTTTGACGGAAAGAGAGAGCAATATATCAGAGAGATTTTGTGATGATTTTGTTTTAAAATAAAAATCCAACTTTCCACTTTCTCCTGGGGCGATAACTCCTAAGTTTCTGGCTGTATCTGTATTCCAAGTCAGTGTTTTGTTGAGAGCATCATAAATGCCTCCATCAGAGCTTATAGAGCTAGTATCTATAGAATCCCCTAAAAGCTCGAGAGAAAACACAGGACTTGCTACATCCAACGCTGATTTGTTGGTAAAAACTATAGAGCCTTTGATTTCAGACCCCATAGGCACAGCTACAACATCGGAACTACTTCCAGAAATACTTATAGAAGAACTGATAAATGGCTCTTCTATCACAAGGCTATGTAGCGCAGAGTTAAAAGAAACCCCAATCTTGTTGTCAGAATTTTTTGACTTTGAACCAACAAATACATGAAAAGCTTTTTCGTCTTGCTCTTCTCCTATAAGTCTACCCTTGATAGAGATCACTCTCTCTGTCCCCTTCAACATATCTCCTAGTGCCCACGTACTTGAGCCTCCAACAGGAGAAGGTGTCGCGGAATCAAAAACGTAACCGTTAGGATATTCGACATAAACCAATGCATCATCTAAAAGTGTCTCCCCTGAAAAAACAGTACGGATGGTCATAGTAAAAGGTTGGTTGGATACTATTGATGAAGGAGCGTCGACAGATAAAGCTATCGGGGAAGAATTTATCATTACAGAAAAGTTGCTCTCTTTGACAAAAACACTATTTGAACCTGCAAGTTTATACTCAAGCGTTGCTATCAATATACGACTAGAGCCTTGTTCGCCGTATAGCACAACATCAAAAGGTTGTATCTTGGTTTTACCTGAACCTACAGTCCCGAGAGATGCTTTTTTGCGCTCTATTTGAGACTCATCGCCATCAAAAGACCCTCTTGGATAAGCCAACGTAAGCTCTGCCTCTACTAAATCTACAGAGTTTTTGTTGGTTATATCTATTTGTATAGGCAAACTCTCTCCTCCTGAGACAAAAGAGTTTCCCAAAATAATCATATCAACATTTTTACTAGATAAAGTGACTGCTCCTCGATATATTGAAAACAGTGCTGCTGCCAAAGCTATCAAAAAAAATACAAATGAGATAATAAAAAATCTTTTGTATCCAGATACTTTTGTTATTTTTGGACGTTCTTTTTCTGGAAGCTTGATATCACCCCAAGAAGAATCTACTTTGTTTTTAAGTGGATGCAAAATACCATAAGTTCTTTTCGGAACAGCTTCTGGATCACGAGCATAAAGTCGTTTTTCGAGTTCGGCTATGTGGTCAAGTTTTTCTTCTGACATTGTCTATATAGTATATCAAAGATGAGTGCGATTGATGGCATCCGAAACATCTTTTACTAGTTTTTTAACTACACCTTCTTTGGACACTATCTCCAAAATAGGCATTTCAAATAGCACTTGTAATTCTGGGGCCATCTCTAGATAACCAAGCATAACCAAAATCTTCCACAAGACCACTGCGTCAAATAGTTTTTCATCAGTCGAAGGAGTATCCAGAGTCTTCATGACTTCAAGCAAATGCTCAAAAACTCCTATCTCTATCCCTTCCTCAATACAAAATCTCTCCACCAAAGACAAGGCTCTAACAAAAGACCTAGCGCGCATTTTGTCATAAGAGCTTACAAAAGGATTTGTTATCACCTGAGCACTGACAAGTCGCCAAACATCTCGCCCTTTGACCAAGTCAGCATTGATATAAGTGTAGTCTATTATATGTGAGCGAAGCTTGGCAGTGCTTTTGCGCACGCCTTGGACTGTCGCGACTATGAGGCCGTA
>JACCDV011058750.1_pt1 | contig 32389 bp, 19 predicted proteins | sample 7446131 | NCBI WGS metagenome assembly JACCDV01 (sample SAMN15323448, study PRJNA562643) | freshwater metagenome | isolation source: river surface water | place: USA:Blue River Watershed | collected 2017-08-17 | reverse complement strand
TGGAAGAACGGCTTTTTCTGCCCCAACAAATACCCGTGGCGAATGGCGCGGCGGATGATGCGGCGTTGCACATAACCACGGCCTTCGTTGCTAGGCACCACGCCGTCGCTCACCAAGAACGAGGTGGCACGGATGTGGTCGGCAATCACGCGCAGGCTCTTGTGGCCCAAGTCTTTGCAACCGGTTTCGCGTGCAGCGGCTTTGATGAGGGCATCAAAGATGTCGATTTCGTAGTTGCTGTGCACATGCTGCAAGATGGCGGCCAAGCGCTCGAGGCCCATGCCCGTGTCCACGCAAGGCGCGGGCAAGCGGGTGACGCTGCCGTCTTCGGCCATGTTGAACTGCATGAACACGTTGTTCCAAATTTCGATGAAGCGGTCGCCGTCTTCGTCGGGGCTCCCGGGGGGGCCACCAGGGATGTGTGGACCATGGTCGTAAAAGATTTCAGAGCAAGGGCCACAGGGACCGGTGTCGGCCATCATCCAGAAGTTGTCGCTCTTGTAGCGGCCGCCTTTGTTGTCGCCAATGCGAATCACGCGCTCGGGCGGCAGGCCAATCTCTTTCGTCCAAATATCGTAGGCTTCATCGTCTTCTTGATAAACCGTAGCCAACAAACGCTCTGGGGGCAATTTGTAAACTTCGGTCAACAGCTCCCACGCCCACTTGAGCGACTCACGTTTGAAGTAGTCACCAAACGACCAATTGCCCAGCATTTCAAAGAAGGTGTGGTGGCGCGCGGTGTAGCCTACATTTTCCAGGTCATTGTGCTTGCCACCGGCGCGCAAACAAGCCTGCACCGAAGCCGCACGCACATAAGAACGCTTATCGGAACCCAAAAACACATCTTTGAACTGAACCATGCCCGAGTTGGTGAACATCAAAGTGGGGTCATTGCCCGGCACCAGTGGGCTAGAGGCCACCACGGTGTGGCCTTTGGACTCAAAAAAGTCCAGAAAAGTTTTGCGAATGTCTGCAACAGTGAATTTGGGTGTAGTCATCCCTAAATTATAAGTTTGGCGCGCCTGCTCTCCTTTTGAATCACCTAGGCGTCAGGGTCTTGCGCTACTGCGCGGTATGCTTTGTAGATTGATTTGTGGAGACTTGCATGAACGCTCAAACATCACCGCTTTCGCTCTTGAATGACCCCAGCCTGCTCAAAACCGATGCCCTGATCAACGGCCAATGGGTCAAGGGCGCCAGCCGCTTTGATGTGCACGACCCCGCCACAGGCGCCAAACTCGCCGATGTCGCCAACCTTGGCGCCGCTGATGCAACAGCAGCCATTGATGCTGCCAACGCCGCATGGCCCGCTTGGCGCAACAAAACAGGCAAAGAGCGCAGCATCTTGCTGCGCAAGTGGTTTGACCTGCTCATGGCCAACCAAGAAGACCTAGGCCGCATCATGACCGCCGAGCAAGGCAAGCCCTTTGCAGAAGCCAAAGGCGAAGTGGCTTACGGCGCAAGCTTTGTCGAATGGTTTGCCGAAGAAGCCAAGCGCGTGAATGGTGAGACCCTGCCCCAGTTTGACAACAACCGCCGCCTGATGGTGCTCAAGCAACCGATTGGCGTGTGCGCCGCCATCACACCATGGAACTTTCCGTTGGCCATGATCACCCGCAAAGTGGCGCCTGCTTTAGCAGCTGGCTGCCCCGTGGTCATCAAGCCCGCAGAGCTCACGCCGCTCACCGCCTTAGCGGCCGCAGAGTTGGCTATTCGCGCAGGAATTCCAGCGGGCGTGGTCAACGTACTCACCGCCGACAGCGACAACAGCATTGCCGTGGGCAAGGTGTTTTGTGCCAGCGACATCGTGCGCCACATCAGCTTTACTGGCTCCACCGAAGTGGGCCGTATTTTGATGGCGCAATCGGCCCCCACCGTGAAAAAGCTCTCCCTTGAACTCGGCGGCAATGCGCCCTTCATCGTGTTTGACGATGCCGACATTGACAGCGCCGTCGAAGGCGCCATGGCCAGCAAGTACCGCAATGCAGGCCAAACCTGCGTGTGCGCCAACCGCATCTATGTGCAAGACGGCGTGTACGACGAGTTTGTGCAAAAGTTTGCACAACGTGTGAAGTCACTCAAAGTGGGCAACGGCTTTGACGCGGACGTGGTGCAGGGCCCGCTTATTGAGCCCGCAGCCATTGAAAAAGTCGAGCGTCACGTACAAGACGCCATTACCAAAGGCGGCAAGGTGCTCGCCGGCGGCCGAAAGCTAACGGGCCAATTCTTTGAACCCACCGTCATTGCAGATGCCAAAGCTGACATGCTCTGTGCGCGAGAAGAAACATTCGGTCCCTTTGCACCGGTATTTCGCTTTCACACAGAGCAAGAAGCCATCGATGCGGCCAACCACACCGAGTTTGGCTTGGCCAGCTACTTCTATAGCCGCGACATTGGCCGCATCTATCGCGTAAGCGAAGCGCTCGAGTACGGCATGGTGGGTATCAACGTCGGCATCATCGCCACAGAACATGTGCCATTTGGCGGTGTCAAACAATCGGGCTTGGGGCGCGAAGGCTCTCAGCACGGGATGGAAGAGTATTTGGAAATGAAATATCTCTGCTTAGGAGACATCCTCAAATAACGGCAAAGCCTTTAAAAACGTAGGGCTACGTGGTTTTACGATTTTTTTAGAAACACTGCTGTATACAATCTTTCACGTTTTACTTATGTAAGAAAAATCATATCCCTCATGGAATCTAAACATATCTATTTGCGCTTTCTCAACCTGATTCATGCACTCGATGGAAGCTCCAACGCGCCAGCCATGGATTTGGATGCAAAAAAACTGTTGGAAGTCATTGCGGTGCAGCATGCACAAGAAAAACCGCTGACGGTTACAGACGCCATGGCCTTGAATAACATTGCCTCCCCTGCCACCATCCACCGCAAACTCGATCAATTACGCGAACTCGGCTTGATTGACACGGTATTTGAAGGCAAAAACCGTCGTACCAAATACTTGGTTCCTACACAGGCTGCACAAACTTACTTTGATCAAGCTGGCAAAGTCATGCAGCAGGCCCTAGCCCAAGCGTAAAACTTTCAATAGATCTAGGCGATTCACAGGCTTTAAGAGAACATCATCAAAGCCCTGTGACTGAGCGTAAGACACGTCTAGCATCAGAGCGTCTGCTGTATAGGCAATTAATGAAACAAGCGGGGAAATTGATTTTTCTTTAATCATTTTCGCCACTTGAATACCATTCAGTCCAGGCATTGAAACATCCAACAAAATATGAGTCACATGGTGAACCTCAACAAAACTGAGTGCATCTTCACCACTTTCCACATCAAAAACCTCAATCTGTGGACGCATTGATTTCAATATAAATCCCGGCAAAAGCCTGTTTACCGAATTATCGTCTACAACTAAAACAGTTATTTTTTTCATATTTTCACCGAATTGAATTAAGCAAAAGGGAAAGCGACCACTAGACGTGCCCCGGTTAAATCGCGGTCTAATTCAAACTGAAAATCGCAATCCATAAATAGCAACATTTGCTTCACCATCGCCAAGCCGACGCCAGGGCCCTCTTGGAGTTGAAACTTGTAATTAAATTCGTTCCAGAATGGTTTATAGAATTTCATTTGTGACGATTTGGCTGCAATATCAGAAAACTCTATGCTCAATAACCAAACCTCACGCTTGGCATCAGCACTCAGCACCACGTGCAAAGTACTCCACTTATCTAATAAGCGCACAGTGTCATCAATTAAGAAATCAATCACTTGCCGAATGCGCAATTCATCCGCATTAAAAATCTTGCCCACCACATCATCTGCACAGGTATAGCCGAGGCTTATTTCGCGCTCTAAGGCTTGCATTTGATGCTGACGAACGACATCTCTGACCAACTCAGAAAATTCAAAACGCGAATATTTGAACCGAATCTTATGGTTTACTAAGTTGTTTAATTCAAAATATGCAGCGCCAATTTTTGTAAGATTTAAACTGCTTTCACGAATAATCTTGGCGGTAAAACTGGTCATAGGTTCATTTTCAGAACTTTCTAAGAACTCAGAATAACCAACAATACCCGTCAAATGCGTTCTAAATTCATGTGAAAAACGCGCCGTCAGACTTTCTGGAACTTCACCGTTAAAATTTTTCGATGAAATACTATTCCATATTTTATAAAACATCTCATCCCTTTATAACTGAGGAGAATAATTGAAATTAATTAAACGCATGCTTAATTAAACTGATAAACCTTCACGCGATTTAACGCACTCACCAGGCCGTCAATGCTCACTGGTTTACTGACAAAGTCATTCATTCCTGCTGAATAACACTTCGCTTTGTCTTCAGCAAATGCATTGGCCGTTAAGGCAATGATGTAAGGCTGCCGAATAAATCCATCTGCTCGGATGTGCTGAGTTGCGGTTAACCCATCCATATTGGGCATCTGCAAATCCATCAAAATCACGTCGTAGCTTCTTTCTTTGACACGCGCCAACACCTCTAAGCCATCACAAGCCAATTCAGGCTCGATATTCACACGGCTCAAAATCTTCGTCATCAACAATCGATTGATCTGATGATCCTCAGCCAGAAGCACGCGCAAATGCCCCATATCCTCTGTGGGGGCAGCCAAGGCACTCGCTGGCGTCGATACGTCTAACACCGAGCTAGCTTTGAAGGTAAATCTAAAGGTAGATCCAGTGCCAGGCTCGCTTTCAAGCCATATACGTCCACCCATCAACTTGACCAACATGGCACTGATGACCAAACCCAAACCGGTCCCGCCGTACTGCCTTGTGATTGACGAATTGGCTTGCGTAAAAGCAGTAAACAAGCGCTTTTGAACCTCTTCACTGACACCAATTCCAGTGTCTTGCACACTCACCTCAAACTCATCATCAACCGTGCTTCGCTTCACACCAATCACCACGTGCCCTTGGTGCGTGAACTTAATCGCATTGGCAATCAAATTCGAAAACACCTGTCGTAAACGCGTGGGATCGCCTTTGATCATGGAGGGCAAATCATTTGTAGGCAACAAAACCAACTCCAAGCCTCGTGCTTGTGCTTGAACTGTGAAGGTATCTATCAAATCGCTCAAGAAAGATTGCACATCTATCGGAATACTCTCCAAATCCAGTTTGCCTACTTCAATTTTTGAGAAATCCAAAATATCGTCAATCAGCGTCAGCAATGTGCGACCACTCGATTGCAACACCCGCAACAGTTGCTGCTGCTCATCGGTCAACGCAGTGTTAGCCAATAACTCCGTCATACCCAACACACCGTTCATGGGCGTACGAATTTCATGGCTCATGGTCGCTAAAAATTGGCTCTTCGCATCAGCCGCTTCTTTGGCCTGCATCACGGCCTGTTCTAGCTCTACCGTGCGCATGGCCACTTTGTTTTCTAAGGTTGCCGCCAAATCTTCTAACGCACTGTTTTTCTGAGCCAGTGCCACTTGCGCCGCCTCAGCCTTGTCCTTGGCCTCGCGCAACTCATGCTCCAGCATGTAACGTTGCGTCATGTCTTTCGCGCTCACCAAAATATGCTGCTTGTTGTGCATCAGTGCCATCGACATATTCACCGTTGCACGTTTGCCACCAGCCACCACGCAGTTCTTCATGAAGTCAACCACGTGGCCTTGTTGGATGACTTGCTCAAATGCCTTTTGGCTGGCAGATAAATTCTCAGGCGCAGTAATCGCCATGCAGCTCCTACGCATCAACTCTTCACGGGTAAAACCCGTCAACTCCAAAAACGCAGGATTGGCGTCTAGAAAAGCTGTCGTATGAACGTCCAGCACCGCTATGCCGTCTTTCGAGTTTTGAAAAATTGCTTCAAACTGCTGCTTCTGCGCCAATATTTCTTGTGTGCGCAATGCAATATTTGAATTCAACCGCGCCTTCTCTTGTTCCCAAGCTTGATAAAAAGTAGCGCTATTGACCGCATGCGACAAGTGAACCATCAAATTATTCAAAGCCACCAACGCCGCGCTGTCTTGCACGGGTTGCTTGGCTGAATTTGCATCATGGTTACCGACCACCACAAAACCAAACGGCACTTCAGCATCGCCACCAAACACACACAACACAGCTTCTTGCAAGCGCAACTGCTTCAACAACGCCTGTGCCGCTGGCACTGGAAGCGCTTGGGTATGCACCAGAGGCTCTTGGCTTTGTCGCATTGCCTCCACCACTTCACCCGACAGCAACGCCTGCACGATACGAAGCATTTGCAAATCGGCGGCATCTGTATAACCACGGTGATGCAAGGCCTTGAACAAACCTGTGGCATCTTCGTGCACAAACACCACCGCCCGTTCGTAGCACAGCTCGTCCACCAACATATCCAACGCTAAATTGGCGATTTCTGCCAACGCATGCGTGCCATCAATTTGGCGCCAACGTTGGTAGAGTTTTTTGTAATAGTTAGAGTGAGATCTCGGCTTCAAGATAATCATCTCCACAGGCAATGCTTTTCAGCATTCGCGTCTTGTACTTCGCTTTAGAGCGACGCATGTGACGAAACCCTTCTTCTGTGTTGATCACCTGCCCATTCACCAAATCGGTGTTGTAGACCAACTGCATCAACCCCGTAAAACCGCCACTATTCGCCCAATGCACAGGCTTGTCTGCCAACCCATACATGCGCATATAGCTCAGATCTTCAAAATCGTTGTAGTTGCGAAACACAGCCCGCTCGCGCGACACCTCGACCATCGTGTGATAGCCCCACCCCATGGTGTTAATCAAAGAAGCCAACCCTTTGATCCAATCCTCGCGTGTTCGCAAATACGGCTTGACGTAGGTGTTCCACTCCTGCGATGTCATCACACCGCCATACGTGAAAAACCCACACGCGTGCCCTGCCTCAAGCAACAGCTCTGAGGCCAACTGCTCGCCGTATTCACCCCCCACTTTTTTCATGGCTCGCACAAACTCGAACTGCAAGCGGTTGATGAAGTCGCTCAAGTTGCGGGCAATGTAAACACCAAAGGCGGGGATGTAACCCTCTTCATTGCCCACCATGGTTTCGTGCGCCCCTAAAAAAGAACGCGTCACAGTTTCTTCAAACTCCCAACCAATCGGCAACTTGGGGCTGTCGTTAAATATCAGCGGGTTCTTGGGCGGGTATACCGAAAAATTGCCCCGGCCCGACTTCACCCACCGCACCTCATGCGCGTTGTACGCATCACCACAAGCCATGCACATCACTTGCTCGGCATGCACGGCACTCAAGGGCTGCTTGTATATAACCGCAAACGCCGCAGCCAAATACCCTGCAGTGAAGTAGTCCACAGGCTTTTGGCTTGCTCCAAACTTCATCAGCCATGTTTTGGAATAAAAACTTTTATAAGTTTCAAAGCGTCCGCCCTCAGGCGTCATGCCACTCAGGTCAATCAAGCCAAAACCAAAGGTTTTGTAAACCTCGGTTGCCATTTGCTTGGCGTCGTCTACCGACAAGCCCTTGCACAACACACGCAACTGCTGAAACGCCGCATCGGCTGCCGAACCCACAATGAATGGACGACTGTCGATGTAGTCAGCATCCAAAATAGAGCGTTGCAAATAATTGAGATAGTGGTGACAGTGAAACACCATCGCTTCACCTCCAACCACTAAACAATTGCGCTGCTCGTCATAGGGGTACTTACGAATATCAAACACAATCGTGCCCCACCAACTCTTGGGCCACGCCACGAATAAATGCATACAAATCGTCAGGCACCCAAATATGCTCTGCCGCCTTGATGCCGTCTGCTGTCAGTCTTTGATCGTGCCGCAACAGTGCAGGCAATACGCGCACCAAAATGCGATCGACGATCATGGCTTCGCTATGCGCGACCGCACAGCTAAAAATATGTTTGGCGTCTTTCATAGCCAAGAACTCTAGGCTTTTAAGTTGGCAAATTAGTATGTTGCACTACGGTATATCGGCAGTGCGTACCTATACAAATTTCGCACACTACAGAGACTTATCTGATATTTTCTGCAAGCCAATATCGAAGTAAATTGGCCGAAAGTGATATTCATAGCAAGAGCCAAATGGCTTATGCCACTGAGTGATGGGGTCAAACTTCAAAACGTCAAACAGATAATGGTTGAGTGCGTTAGAAAACCCGTGCGCCACGGCTAAGCGATCGCTTAACTCTGAAAGCGTGAGCCTCCAATCCATTGCTGCAAATGAGCTACAACACAAATGCACCTTCGTGCGGTGCGCATAAAACATTTGGCCATACTGCTCAAAGTCGTAACGCATGCATCCCGTGTAACCGTCCTCATCGTCACGTTGCGCAATCAGGGTGCGCGGGAAAATCTTCAAATAAGACTGCATTAGTTGAGTTCTCAGAAGAAACCCCCTCCGGCACAAAGCCGAAGGGGGTTGGGGGATCACAAGCTAATGGTTAATTAGCCGACGATCACGGGCTGCTTGCCCAACAAGGTTGTCAAAGAGGCCATGTCGTTCGCCACAGCAGCCGCATTGGGCGCAGCAAAAGTCAAGTTGACGTTTACTGAGTCGTATGCGCTTGTTTCAGTGTCGAACTGCAAGGTCGTAGGCGCAGCTCCAGCGTGACTGAAACTCACCGTGCTGTCGGCCACCGTCTTGGCTTGGGCATACTTGGCATCGATGTAGATGGTGTCGTCTGCGCCAAAGTTGGTCAGTGACAACAACGCGCCCTTGGTCAACGTAGGCGATGTCGATGCATTGGTGTCAGTACCCAACACCATCACACCCTTGACAGCACCCAAGTCTTTGCTCAGACCTGCGGTATTGGTGGCCACGCTGCCGCTGTTGTAGCCGTCATACCATGTGTCGCTGTCAGCATACGCACCAGAACTCAAGGTTTTGGCCAATTGACCTGCTGCAGTCGGACTGACGGTGGAGAAGAACACACCCGTCACCGCCGCGTTACCCATGCTGGTTTGCACAGCATCTTTGAACACGTTGGCTTCCACTTGCAGCTCGTACTTGGCGTCCAAGTTCAAATCGCCAGGCAAGTTGATGGTCACAGACTTGCCGTCACCAGCCAAAGTCAAATAACCTTTTTGCGTGGCATTGGCCATGTCCAGCACAATGTCTGCGTTGGTCGCGCCCACAAAGTCACCGTAGCCATCTTTGGTGGCGTCCGTCGCCACTTTGAGCGTGATCTTGCCCGTGCTGCCGATGGTCACCGCATTGGTGAACTCCAGCAACAAGTCAGAACGCACATCCAAGTTGGTCACTGCAGCGAGCTTAGCGGTGTTCACAGTGACAGCAGCTGCAGCCACATCCACTTGCACATCGCGAATAGCCGTTGCGTTAGCACCGTCCGTTGCCTTGACTTGCACGTGGTATGTGCCAACCGAAGCAGGTGCAGTTTGCCCCGCCTTGACTTGCAACACACCGGCTGAGGTGAGCTCTAACCAGGAAGGCAACGCAGCGGTCACGTCGTCAGCTGTACCCCACAGCGTGTCGGTACCCGCAGCGGTGGCCAGCAACGCTGAGTAGCTGAGCGTGGCGTTGGAAGAACCTGCCGCGTCAGCATCAGTGAATGCCACATCGTTTGTGGTTGTGCTGCCATTGTTGGCCAAGTCATTCAAGTCCACAATCTTGGTGAGCGCCGCAGCGCTAACTTGCAAGCTCTTAGCACCAATGGTCTGCGCACTGTTGGACACAGGGTTCGAGTTAACCAACTCAACGGCCATGGCTGTCGAGGTGTAAGTGGCTGTGTTGCCAGCGCGGTCTGTGCCCACCACGGTGAAAGTGGCATTGCCTTCCGCCAACGTGGCCATTTCGGTTTTGGTCAAGGTGACCGACCAGGTGGTCGTGCCATCGCTGTTTTGAGTGATGGTGGCTGCTTTGCCTGCGCCCTCTAGGGCAGAGGCACCCACACCCGCCACGCTGTCAATCCACTTCAAGGTGGCTGCGGTTGAGCCATCTTCCAAACGGCCTGACAGCACCCAGTTGCCTGAACCATCAAATGTGGCGTTTTCAATGAGCGTGGGCAATGCCGCAGGTGTTGTCAACGTTGGCGCTGTAGACGTGCTGTCCACCGTCACGGAGATCATGTTGGACGAAACACCTTTGGCCACCACCGCAAACTTGTGTACGCCATCCGTCAGGTTGGTTGCAGGTGTGTAAGACCATGTCTTGGCTGTGTAGTCCACTTGGAAGGCGCCAGTCGCTGTCGTGGCTGTCACGGAGCCAGCCGAAGCACCGTCGACCATGATTTGAACCGTATCACCTGCCACAATACTTGCAGGCAAAGTACCCGTGATTTTGGGAGCTTTGTTGCTGGTGTAGAAGTCACCCGTAGCACCTGTGTCATTGCCAGCAGGCGTGTTGAGGAACTGAGGGGTTGCCGGACGCGATGGATCGATTTGCAAGCTGGCCACATTCGATGCCACCGTGCTCGTGTTACCTGCCACGTCGGTCTGCTTGGCTGTGATGACATAGTCTGTCTTCGCAGGCGGAGCCAATGTGGTGGTCACACTCCAAGAGCCATCTGCCAACACGGTACCCGTGCCCACGGCTGTATCTGCACCCGCACCAATCTTGGCATACACCGTGACTGTGGCACCTACCTCGCCGCCTTTACCCGTCACCACGGGGTTGTTACCCGAATAGGCCACGTCCTTACCACCGTAGTTCAAAGGTGTGGCACCCGTTCCTGATGATGTGGCTGTAGCGCCCACAGCTGCGGCACCGCTCAAACTCAATGCAGGACCGCCGGACACCAAGTTGGCCGTGTCAGCACCTGACAATGGGTAATACGCCAACAAGTTGGTATCTGTCAGGGATGGGCCAGCTTTGTCAGCCGCCACTTCAGTGGCTGTGTGCGCTGTTTTCCAAATTGCCACATCACGCACCAAGCCGGGAACCGATCGCACTGAGGATGCATGATGATTCATCAAAGTCAATTCGTGAGAAACAGCATATGTTCTACCGCCAGTCATGCTGGTTGCCAGCACGCCATCAATGTAGACTTTGTAACTTGTACCGTCCGCTGTGTAAGAAACATACTGCCACTGACCTGCAACCAACTTAACGCTAGGTACCGTTGAGCCGTAGCCACCTGACCAAACGGCCAGGGTTCCATCAGCGTTGAGGTCAACGGGAGCAGCGTCAGCCGAGTCGCCAATGATCGTGGTTAATCCAGTTGGCAATGCGTCCAGTTTGACCCAAAAGCCGAGTGTCAACTTGCCATTGGTTCCCGTGGCTGTGGCGTCAATTGCTGCCGTTGTTGCTTTGTTTACGGTATTGAACGCCACTGGTGACACACGTAAGGCTGTGAAGTCACTGACACGCACCGAATCGACCACACCGGCTGACTTGTCCACAACGATTTGATTGGCAACTTTAGAGACGGGCAAAGCATTGCCGAAGGGGTCAATTTCACGCACTTGCACCGTATTGGCTGCGTAGGTGATGCCGTCATTGGAGTCAGCCGCTTGTGCGCTGATGCCAATCGAGCCTGTGCGCGCCACGGTCTTGGCGCTGTCGAGGCTGCTCACACTCACAATTTCAACGGCCGATCCGGCTGCATCGCTGTTGGAGGTCAACACCAGTTTGGTGTTGGAGGCGTCTTTGCTGGCAGTGGCACCCAGACCAGCGGTGGCGTTGATGGCGGCCACAATGTTGTCCAATGTGGGACCTGTTGTTGCATTGGCAACTGCCACGTCGACGTTGGTGTTTGAGCCACCATTGACCTTGAGGACCAAGCGCACAAAGTCACCGTTGACAACTGTACCCTTCGTCCATGCGAACGCGCCTGTGGTGAGGCTTGCTTTTTGACCTGCCAAAGTGAAGCTGCTGCCCGTACCGTCAACCCAAGTGGTGCCATTGTTGGTGGAGTATTGCCACTTGGTGCCTGCATCAAGACCGTCCACGTTGATTTGACCGTTGCTGGTTTTGCTATCGGTGTTGACACCCGTGTCAGAGGCCAGCGCCATGGTGGTATTTGCTAACGTTAAGCCAGCTGTTTGAATCGCATTGCTCCAATCAGCACCCAAGCCGCTGGTGGCCACACCAGCCGAGGTGCGCACTGCAGCCAAGGCTTTGCTGCTGTCAATGGCGCCATCAGCAAATACCAGTTGATCGTTCGATGCGCCTGTACCGCCCACCACTTTGACAGTTTCGGTGCGCGGTGTGTTGGTGTACAGATCGGTCACGGTGCGCGTGAGGGTCAAGATCAAACCCGCCACTGACTTGGTGTAGTCAGCCCAGTTGCCTTGCATGTAAATGATGTCTTTGCCAGCGCCCAACTTTGTGGCGTCCACGTTGGAGCCAGCAGGTACAAACACCTTATCCACGCCACCGTTACCAATCACGGTCAGCGCCAAACCACGGCCGCCCAACACGTTGTTGTCACCGGCTAACTCGGTGACCAAACGCACGCTACCGGTGCTGGTACCGGCTGTGACATCAGTAGACTTGGTGGCGGCAGCAATGGCTTCGCTCACGTTGCCTGTTCCTGCGACAAATTTGTTAGCCACGACTGCACCGTCAGCAAACACCAAGGTTGCGGCTGTGCTGGTGGCATTGAACTTGATGGTTTCTGCCGTAGCACCACTGCCGCGTGTGAGGGTCACGACACCGCTGGCAATCGCGGCGGTGTAGTTGGCACGTGTGCCTGTGAGGTAAATTTTGTCCGTACCGCCGCCGTCGACGGTGAAGTCAAAGGTGTAACCCGCAGGACGCAAGAAAAATTCGTTGTTGCCCGCTGAACCCACAACTTGAAACTCCTGACCTTGCAGGTTTAAGTTGCCGTTGTTCAGACCGAGGTCAAGATAGGTTTGACCGGTCAAAAAGTATTTGGATGTGATTGCCATTTGATAGAATCCTTAAAGTTTTTCAGAGCTTGATGTTTTTGTTAATTCTTGGTTGTGTGCTTATCTCCTTATTCAGTGGTGGTTGGTACATAACCTCAACCTGTGATGACAGGCTTGGCGGCCAGGCCAAGACTCTCAAAACTGGTTAGGTCCCCTGCTGCTGAAAAGCTGGTAACGACAGCTCCAGCATGCGGGGCGGCCAAGGTGAAATCCACGCCTGCGCCGCCCAATGCGCTTGATGCAAACTGAAGCGTGGTCGTGCCTGCTGTTGCACCGTTTAGAAATGCCACTGTGTTTGTATCCACATCGTTCGCCTCTGCGTACTTTGTGTCGATGTACAAGCTGTCTTTACTCCCCCAATTGGTGAGTGACAAGTAACTGCCTGTGTCAAGCACCAAGGCCCTGCTGGTGTCTACATCTCGCCCCAAGACCAATACACTGCCCTCGCTCGCATGGGCGGACATGTCGAGAGAAAAAGCCCCCGTCGCTTCAGCGAAACTGCCTTGTGCTGCGTCATACCAATACGCACCGATGTCATAGCTGGCAGTGGCCGCATTCCACATCACCGCTTGTTGCCCCGTGCTGGTAGGACTGATGGTTTGAAAGCCTAACGTCCCTGCCCCCATGGCGGTGTTGGTGTTGCCATGACTGTCTACTACGACACCTGCATCGATATGAATTTCATAGCTGGTGTTGAGATCGAGGTTGCCGGGTAGATGAATTGACAGACTGGTACCACCCGCACCCAAGGTGAGCCAACTGCTGTGTGCGGGGTTGGCTAAATCGATGTCAATATCGGCTGGAGCGCTGGCACCGTGGTATCCGGTTTTGCTGGCATGCGTCACGGCCTTGAGGATGATGTGCCCCGTACTGCCCAAACTGATGGCTTGGTTAAAACTCAAGCCAATGTCTGAACGCGCATCAAGCTGGGTGACTGCATTGACAAAAGAAATGGTGGGCGCGATGTTATCGACAGCAGCATTACTGGTGTCTGCTGTTGTTTGGCTGTTACCCGCCATGTCAGTGGCGGTGACGCTGATATTTTTGTTGTTGGCGTCAATATTGCCTGCCACCACGGTGTAGTTGGCGAGCCATTTGCCTGCATATGTGCCCGTGGTCTGCAAAATCGCGTTGACGGTCTGCGTGGCACCGAAGCTTGTGAAATCAACGGTAACCGACTGCAAGTCCGTATGACCCGTGGGATTGAACACAGCTGTGACCGTATCACCCACTTTGAACACGCCGCCCGTGCCAGTGGCACCGCTGATGCTGATGTTGGCATCTAGCACATTGGGCAACGTGGTGTCGACCTTGTAACTGGCGTTGTCAGCCATAGTGGGGCTGCCAACAATTTTGGCGGCACTCAATGTGCCTGTGAGACTGATGGTGCTACTGTTGAGGTCAATGGCACTGGTGTTGGCACCGCCAGCGATGATGCTCACACCATCGCCATCGTTGTCTGTGTTGCCCACCACGTACTTGAACTTGAGCAGAGATTTGTTGGTGTCGCCCCCCGTGAGTGTGCTGTCGTATATGGCGTACACCGTGCTGCCGCCCACATTGATGGCCAGCTTGGGTTTGTTTGCACCGCTGTTGGTGTTGACGTCAACCGCCGACTTCATGGTCACCGCGAAGGTGATGGTGTCGCCCGCGTTGTAGTAGTTGTTTTGCCCACCCGTGCTGTTGCCTGCGTCTACTGTGATGGTTTGGATGTCAGATTGGTTGAGGCCGGGGGTGGCTCCAACAATAATGTCTTGCATTGTGATGAGACGAAACGCTCCATTGCTGTCAATCAATGAAGGGCCTCCATTAGGTTGCGCGGAGAACATTCCAATCACGACATGACCATCAGCGAAGTACACACTGTCGTCATCAACCCCAGACGCAAATTTCACTATCTCGCTCTGTCCGCTTTGCAAACCTACAGTGCGAGTGAAAACATAGACTCCGTTGCCGTCTACTGATTGGCTGTAATCTGAAAAACTACCCGTCAAATAGAGCTTATCGTTTCCACTACTGCCCATAAGATCGATAGCGTTAGCTGATGTTCCTGCCTTCACGTAATAACTGTCAGCGCCAAAACCCCCGCTGGCAGTAAGCGCTTGCCCAGACACTGGTAATTGAGGAATATCCAGCCCTACCGAAGTAAAGATGTACACCTTGGTTGGCTCTGTACCCAGCGGAGGCACCGTTAACGACGGCACTGGCAATGTCGATGGTGTCCCCCCAGCAAGTAAATCCAGCGAGGTCAACTGACGGAAAGCACCGTTCACGTCCATTAGTGTTGGTTGACTATTCGGTTGAGCAGCCAAAAAACCAACATTGACATGACCATCGGCAAAGTAGACAACATCGTCGTCCGGACCCGACGAAAACTTCACCACTTCTGTCTGTCCCGCAATAAGCCCTGCCGTACGAGTTAACGTGTAGACACCGTTGCTATCTACTGACTGCGTGTAGTGAGATAAAGATCCAGTCAGATACAAAACATCGTTACCACTACTTCCTAAAAAGTCTCTGGCATCAAAACTGTTTCCTATTCCAACAGAGAGATAGTCTGCTCCAACCCCACCAGACAAGGCACCTTCCTGGCCCTCTAGGGAAAAGCCGTTATACGACGACCAATCGATATATACGCCGGACGGACTCGTGACATAGTATTTTGCAAAAAGCGCCATGATCTAGCTTTCCAATTTTTTCACTATTAACCAAAGATGATTGCGTCATAAGCAACAGTTGTAATTTTTCCTGCCGCCTCAAAAAAGGAGTCGTTCACTACAGGTGAGAACGTTGTAACCCCTGCATCTTTGTATAAATACACTTGTCCTGTCCCACCTGCGGCCCCAGCATCCCCAATGTTGCGGTAAGTTCCAGACCCCCAACTAGCGGCTATAGCTAGACCGTTTGTCGTTGCCAACGACATGTTTCCGTGGTTGTCTAAGTAAAGGTTATCGCCAAGACCAAAACTATTTAATTGAATAAAGGTCTGCAACCCGCCAGTTGTGCTGTTGCTGCCGTTGGAGTCAAGAACCACTGCCACATCGTGCGAGGACAAATCCATCACCACTTTGTTATGCGCTCCATCGTTAGATGACTGGTTGCCGTTGATCCAATATGAACTGTTGCTTAAGCTTGTTGATGCACCAGTGCTGTCCATCATTTGGGACAAAGTTCCGACGGTGTTGTTTGCGGGTGTCACCGTAGTGAAATTCAGCGTCGTGGCGTCTGTCAGCGCTGCGTTGGTCAATGATGCGTTCGCAGAGCTTTTGACAATTCCAGCATCGAAGTTGATGTGGTAATCAGATCCGAAATCCCAATCAAATGCAGTTGATCCACCTGCGACGGTTCCCGGCCCTGATTTCACAAGCTCTTTCAGATCAATCACCAAATTACTACCATTAACAATGACAGAATTGGTTAAATCGAAACGACCGCTGTAATCAACAGAATTAATCTTGACGGACGCTACTACGCCGTTCGTTAACGTGATATCCACTGTATTGTTGGAAACATCTGTGACTGTTTCACCAGTCGCCGTGTTTGTATGTACCCAACCAGAGGTGCCCATATCGTCATAGATCGTGATATGACCACTTCCTAATGTAATGTTTTGATTAAATGCAAGTACAAGTGATGACCGAACATCAAGGTTGTTGACGTTATCTAGCACTTGGTTTGAAGCTAAAGCCGGCGCATCCACCAAATGCAATGTGTAGTCATGCTCCAGCGTCTTCGATGCGGTATCGCCTGTTACGCCGTGATCGGTGACGCGCACACGCACGGTGTAGTCACCTGCCGCTGCTGTGGTGGTACCAGTGATGGAGCCATCGGCGTTGAGTGTCAGGCCCGTGGGCATAGTGCCAGAGGCCAAGCTATAGCTCAGCTTGGGTGCCCCCAGCGCGCCTACACCGTCAGGATCGGTGAAGTCGTTTTGCATGTCAGTGTTGTTTTGCACCACATTACGAGCAATGGTGAGTTGATCGTTGTACCCATTGGCTAAAACTGGCGCTTCGTTGACGTTGTTGATTGCCAGCGAAACAGTTTGTGTGGCTGTTAACGCAGGGGTCGCCCCGTCAGTGGCGGTGACGATAAAGCTATAACTGGTTTGTGTTTCGTAGTCATAGCTATTACCCGATTTGAGCGTGACCTGTCCACTGCTATTGATGTCAAATTTGCCGCCGTCCGTGCCGCCTAAGCTGTAGGTGATGGTTTTGTTAGGCGCTGTGAAATCGGGGTCGGTGGCGGCTGCGGTAAACACCACAGTGCTGCGGCTAGTGTTTTCGCCAATAGCTGTGGCTGTGACAGTGCTGCTGCTAAACACGGGCGCTTCGTTCACACGGTCAAACACATAGCTTTGGTAGTTAGCGCCTGTGGGCAGGGTGGTGCTGATGTTGTTATCAGCGCTGTCTTTGATGTTTGAACCCGCAGCAATTGCTGCAACCGAGAGGGTGCCGTCTTGTGTGAACGATGCAACTTTGCTTGCGCTCACACTGAGCGTGTATTTGTCTGCTGAACCCGACACTTGTGTGAGTGTGTAGTCGGTGCCCGCCGTCAAGTTGGCGGCTGATCCACCGCGCGGAGTGAAGGCAACGACAAAGTCGGTTTCATCCACGTTGAGGACATCTGTTTTGTTGAAAGTGATGAGGAAGTCAACTGCGCCACTGGTTGCCGTGTTGCCACTGCTGTCTGCCACATTGGTGGTGGCGCGGGTAATGCTGATAACTTGAGGGTTGTTGTAGATGGTGACGCTGACGTCGCGCTCTACATAGGCGTTGCTGCTGTCTGTGGCGCGTACTTTGAATGTGTAGCTACTACCCGCAGCAGGTGCGCCAGGACTACCCAAAGCCGGCGCGGTGCCAGTGATCAGGCCCGTACTGCTCACACTCATCCAACTGGGCGCACCAACCAAGCTCCATGTCAGGGTGGTGTCTTCGACGTCGGCAAATTGCAGCGTGGTTTGCGCGTTGTAGCTGTAGCTTTGACCAAAGGTGGCCGATTTGGCCACTGTAGTGGTGCCTGCACTGACGGAGGATGTAGGGGTGTCGTTGACCGCGTTGACGGTGATGTTGAGGGTGTCACTGTCTGTACGTGTGCCACCAGAGCCAGTGTTGCCCCCATCGCTGGTGAGCATGGTGAGGGTGTCGGCGCCGTTGTAGTTGGCATTGCCTTGGTAAAGCACACCATTGGATGCAGCCAATGTGGCGTTGATGGCAGCCAAGGTCCCTGTCAAGGTGACGTTGGCGGTTCCGTTGTTAGCGATACCCGAAATGGCCAGCCCGTTTTGGATATTGTTGGCAATGGTGAGCGTGCCTTTGGTAACGGTGAGCGTGACGGTGATGGTGCTGCTGGCGGCGTCGACGTCGGCAATTGAGAGGCCGGTGATGGCCGTGCTGACGTCTTCGTTGGCACTGAAGGCGGCGGGCAGGGTGTTGATTGGGGCATCGTTGACAGCGCTCACATTGAAGGTGATGGTGTTGGCGCTAACGCTGGTGTCAGCACCGCCATTGGTTGTACCGCCATCGTCTTGCAGTTTGAAGTCGAAGGTGGCGTAGTTATTGCCATTGCCATTGGCCGCAGGGGTGTAGATGAGTTTGCCGGCGATGATGTCAGCCACTGCAATGCTTTGGTTGGCCACAACCGCGACGCCATTGAGCTTGAGGCTGCCAGCCGTGGGCAAGCTTGTGATGATGACGGCTTTGAGTGCGTCAGTTTCACCAGCTGCATCTGCAAAGCCAAAGTCAGAGACGGCAAATACTTTGCTGTTGTCTTCGTTGATAGCAATGGGTGCATTGGCACCAACAGGCGCTTCGTTGATGTTGTTGATTGCCAGCGTATAAGCAACCGTAGCGCTACCCAATGTCAGAGTGGTAGAAAGCTGATGGTTGACACCGCTGTTTTCGTAGTTCAACACAACGCCGTCTTTGAGCCAGAGTTCGTATTTGTTTGTGGCTGTGTTTTGTTTGACGAAAAAGTTGTTGCTATCACTCGGTTGTATGTTGTAACCACTACCGCCATCAGGGTCGATGACAAAAATGTCGGCTACTTTTTTTCCACCTGAAATGGAAGTGTTTTCGTTGATTGCAGTGATTGTGTTGAGCAGTGTCAGGCCTGTGGCGGGGTTATCTTGCGCATCGACCACAAAGTAGCGTTCAGCCACTTTGGCGCCTTTGAACATAAGTTGCACGGTATAAGAGCCGTCGTTCAAGCGTTGCAGTGTGTTGACATCGGTTGCATCAATGACATAGGTGGCGACCGTGCCGTTGACGGTGAATGTATTAGCGCCGTTCGTCCCACCATTGATGTTGAGGGACAAGTCGGCTGGTGAGGTGCCAGCAGGAACTTTGAAAGTAAATGCCGTTACACCCGCTGCGAACGCATTAAATTCGGAAGCACTAACGATGTCGTCCCCAGTAATCGGGTCAATCGCATAGCCAGAGGTTGCCGTTTTGTTCATGAGAAGGTTAGAAACCGACTTCACCAAAATAGGGTTGCCACCCGCTAGATTGGATTGAGCCAACATCGAACTAATCACAAGAGCTGCCTTGGTCGTATCTTGCAAGTTGCCTGCGTTTAGCTCATTGACCAACTTTGTGATCGTCGTTTGAGGACTGCCATTTGTTTGATCCCACCCCGACAACGCAGCCAAGACCGCACCCAAGTCGTTGGGTGTTTGGGGCGTGCCGTCTTCTTTGATGGCTGATACAAAATCGAGTTGGGTGATGTCACCCGTTAAACCAAACTCAGTGGCAACTTGGGTGTTGGTTTTTTTAGTGGCATCAAAGAGAGTCAGGTCAGGCTTTTCACCTGTTGTGCTGTTAGGCTTGATGCCCGCCAACTGAGCAGCTACAGTGGTCAGCGGATTGATGTTGATGGTGACTGTTCCGCCATTGGTAATGCCGTAGGCAAAAAAATCGCCTCCCAAATCAACGCCCAAGCCCGTTGCTTCATCGCGGTAGTCTGGATCGGTGCCCGTGTTGACCACTTGTAAGACCACAGACCCTTTGTAGCCACGCACATTGATGCTGAATTTGCCACTGCCCGCTTCGACTTTGGCGGGCTCTCCCAAAAGGTTGCCGTTTGAATCAAATGCTTTAACCCAGAGGTTGTGACCTGCTACAGCAGGACCTGCAGCGAAGACACCGTTGATCACATTGTCAAGGGTGGCCGCAGCGCCACTGCCAGAAGATGCCAATGCCACAGCACCGGTAGTCGCTGCCAGAAACGCTGGCATGTTGAAGCCCATGAAGAATTTGTCTTGCTTCGCAGCGTCATGAGCGGCTGTTTCGGTTTGGCTAATTGCCTCCGCCTCAAGGGTGGTTGATGCTTCCGCGTTGACCAGCGTGGTTGGCTCGGCATAGCTCCAATCAATGCTGCCGACCGATACCTGCGGTGTGGCATAAAAGTCAGAGAGTTGGAATAGCGCTTCTCCATCGGTTTCCACGACCAGATGGTTACCTACCTGCTTGAGATGCAGTTGATTGGGCTGACTTTCAGCTGCCGCCTGAGCCGTTTCTTTAACCGGGATTGCACCTTGAATTTGAATGTCAACTTTGGTGCCTTTTGGCACTTTGAGTTGCATGGGTTTGCCGGTTTTTTTAGAAAAGGTCTTTTGCGTGACCACACCTTCGGCTGAAGTGAAGGTAAGAGTAATTTGTTGAATGTTTGACATGTCAGTTTGACTCACTGAATTTAAAAGAATTCTGTTGGTTTGATTTTGTAAGATTGAATACAGATAGAAGATCAAGATCGCGAGCTATGCGGCACTCGATGCCTCTATTCACTAGCGTTCACCCAAAGCTTGACTGAATGTTTTAGTGATGGGCTTTGTTAGATAGCTCAACACGCTGCGTTCGAGTGCTTTGATCTCGACACTGGCAGTGAGGCCGGGGCGCATTTTGATTTCATTGGCTTTTTCGCCGAGAAACTCATTGCCGGTGATGCGTACGCGAACGATGTAATAGATGGGTGGGTTGTTTGGGCCCACGGGCACACCAGGGTTTGCCTTGTCAGCAAACAGTGCATCGGCACTGATGTAGTCAACCTTGCCACGCAAACCACCAAAAATAGATGCGTCATATGCGTCAATCTTGATGCTTGCGTCTTGGCCTAAGGCCACAAAAGCCATGTCGGCAGGTGGTATTTTTGCCTCGGCAATCAGCTCATCGCCCGTGGGCAAGAGCTCTAAGACGGTTTCGCCTGGCTTCACAACGCCGCCGATGGTGGTGACTTTGATGCTGTTGACCACAGCATCCATGGGCGCAACCAGTTCGGTGTGTTCCAGCACTTGCGTACGGTCTTTGAGTTGTTCGTTTTGCGTACTCAAGTCCTCTTGTGCTTTGGTCATTTCAGTTTGCACATCTTGAAAGTATTTGTTGCGCTTACTGGCCAGTTGGGCTTTGATATCAGCGACACCACGTTGCAGTCGCAGCACTTCTGCACGACTGACATCGCCCGTGAGTTCTAGCTGACGGTTGATGCGAAGTTCGTCTTCAGCGAGCTTGAGAATGTTTTCAAGCGCATTGATGTCATCTTTGAAAGCAGTTTGCCGTTTGTTGTAAAGGTCCGTTTGGTTGCGAATGTATTCGGCGTATTGCAATAGGTCAGGCTCAAATTGCAAGGGCTTGCCGTAGACCTCCGCATGCAGTCGTGCAAGTGTGATGCGCAAGGCTGCTACTTTGGCACGACTGTCAGAAACAGCGGCGGCGGCTCTGTCTTTTTGCAAGGTAGCCAGCAACTGACCTGCTTTGACGGTTTGGCCTTCTTTGATGTGAAGTTCGGTGAGCACACCTCCATCGGGCGACTGAATCAATTGCGTGCGATCTGTTGCAATGAGCACGGCTTGGGCTCGGGTGACTTGGTCAATTTGACCAATGGCGGCCCAGATGAACAAGACAATGAGACCCAGCATGATGACCCGCAACACCCAGCGGGCGCGCAAGGGAGTGTCTAAGTCGTTCAGACCATTTTGTTGCGCCAATTGAGGCGACACTTTGGGAGAAATGCGATCGACAAAGTCAGCAAATTTTTCAGACGCACGCTCGATGTGTGGTTCGATGCGCAAGTAATGACGGTGCATACATGCGCCAATTTTTTGCCACCATGTGTGAGCTTTCTTGGGTTCAACATCGACAATTTCGGCGGCCGCATGGGTTGAGTTTGGTGGTTCTTGATCGAAGTGCATGTTTAGACCTCTGCGGGCGTGGATGATGGGGTGGTGACTGGTGTTGTGGTTTTTTGTATTTGCTGTAGCACCGAGTCGCGTGGACCATCCAGAACGATGGCATTGCCAACCACCACAATGATGCGAGTGACCAGTGGCAGCACGGCAGGTTTGTGTGTGACGATGACCATGGTCTTGCCTGCTTTAGCTTCTTCGGCTAGCACTTGCAGACAACGGCGCTCTTGCTCGTCATCCATGGTGGCAGTTGGCTCGTCAAGCAAGTAAACATTCGGTTGGCACAAGACCAAGCGCGTGAAAGCGACAAGTTGCTTTTGTCCGCCGCTCAAACCTTTGCCACCTTCGGTGATGACACGCGCTAAGCCCTTGGGATGGCTGGCAACAAAGCGGTCCATGCCTGTGCGGCGCATGGCATGGAGGATTGCTTCGTCGCCTGGATCTGCTAAACCTATGAGCAAGTTGTCGCGCAAGCTGCCGTGAAATAAACGGTGGTCTTGCTGCAAATAACCAATTTTTTGATTGATCACTTGTCGGTTGATGTGGGAAAGATCTAACCCATCAACTAACACTTTGCCTTCGATGGGTTGGTACAAACCGCTGAGCATGCGCAATAGGCTTGATTTGCCAGCGCCAATCGGGCCAAGAATCGCCACGCGCTCGCCGGGGCGAATGTCGAGCTTGGGTATGACAAGCGCCGGCGGGTTGTCGCCGTAGGCAAAGCTGATGTCGCTGAGGGTGTAGTGCCCCTTGAGGTTGTCGGGAATAAGTGCAACATCGATGTCTTGATGGTCTGTTTTAAGGGTGTACAAACGTTCGAGACCTTCGAGTGCAGCCTGCGCATGCGAGTATTGAACCAGCAAGCCAGGAATGGCCATGATGGGTGCCAAGATGCGTCCACTGAGAATGGAGCTGGCAATGAGGGCACCCATGGTCATGTGGCCTTGCATGACCCCCAACGAACCCACGATGACTAAGCCTGCATAGCTAATTTGCTGAACTGAGCCAGAGAGGTAGCCTACGCTGTCAGTGGCGCCACGGGTTTTCAAATCGCTCATGACAGTTTGCGCGTTGACACCCACCCAACGAGACAAAAATTTCCATCCGCCAGAGCCAGCTTTGATGGTTTCAATGCCCTCCACTGCTTCCACGAGCAAGCCGGTTTTCAAGTTAGAGAGTGCCGCACTTTCTTTCGCAAGTTGCATGATGCGTTTGCGAATAGACAAGCCAATAAAAATGGAGACGACACCAAACACCAGTGGCACCAGCGCCACCCAAGGGCTCGCAACCACCGCAATGATGAGGGTGAACAGCACAGCAAGTGGCAAGTCGATCAGAGTGAATAAAGTGGTGGCTGTATAAAAACCACGAACTTGTTCGTAACCACGCATTTGCGACGCCAAGCTACCCACCGAGTTAGGCACTTGATCAACCCGAAGTTGCAGCAAACGATCAAAAATCTCTCTCGACAAGCGGTTGTCCAAGCCAACCACAACATAGTCCATGACATGGGAGCGGGCAAACTTCATGGCCAACTCAATCAGGATGCTGATCAACACCCCTGCAGACAAGATGACCAAGGTGTATTCGCTGCGCGTGGGAATGACACGGTCGTACACCTGCATAGAAAACAGCGAGGTGGCCAATGCCAAAAAGCCAATGAATGCAGAGGCAATGCATGCTTCGATGAGCTCACGCTTGTAAAGCATGAGTGTGTCTCGCACATGCGAGAAGAAACTTAGTTCACCATTGGGTTTGATAAAGAGCCCCAGCCCCAAGTTGACTTTGGCACCCAGTTGAACCATGGCACAGGCGTTGTGCAAGTCATCCTCTGGGACAGGTGCTACGCCCTGAGCTGTTTGGATGAGCCAGCGCCCATCAGGCGCACGATCCACCAGCACACCCCAGCCTGCTTGGGTGTGAAAGGCCAGCATGGGCGCATGAACACGATCTGGTTTTTTGAGCTGCTTGGGTTTGGGTTTGTTGAGGTAGCGACACAGGTCGTGTAGGCATTTTTGTGGCGCGGCAAAGGCAGAGAGTTGTTCTATGCCGGCCTTAAGTGCAATGGGGTCAAGTTGCCCACCCTGCATTTGACAGAGCCGCTGTACAGCCCACTGCAGTTGTTGTTTTTGAAGATCTGAGTCAATGGTGATGGTCATTTTGGAATATCAAGATAGATAGCGGCAATTGGCACCGCGAGATATGAGGTAGGCGAGCTGTTTAAGCCGACATGCTTATTAAATTCTTGTGATGGAAAAAACTTCGTTCTCTCATCACGTGCCTCTGACAACAGATCCAACAAAACGCATTGAGTCTGTCGTGGCTGTCTGCATTGGCATGGGTTACGTGAATCGCCATGTGCTGGCGAATTACTATGGTTTGACACAGCTGCAAGCCAGCAAATTGCTTCGTGAGTTTTTGCAAGCACATATTCAGGATGTACGACGCGACGCAAAAAGAGATGGCTATGTGCTGCTGGGCTATCCCAAAAAATCCGATACCAAAGAACATCGCCATACTCACTGCGGCTGATCGCCCATGCGCAACTGCAGACGATGCATAGCGCCCAGCATGGTGGCTTGCGCATCGCTTTGGTTGTATTGGTTTTGCGCAAGTTCTCTGACGGCGTTGAGCAAATCGAGCCAAGTTTTCTTGCCCGCTTCAAACTGGCGTTTGTATGACGCCAACACCAACTCAGAGCCTTCCACGGCTTTTTCTAACGCAGCGATTCGCAAACGCGCGTTGACGAACTCCTCACGATCAGATTGCAAGGTTTGCTGCATTTCCAGCATGCTTGATTCAACCGACATCTGCGCGCCTGATATGCGCGTGCCTAAGGCTTGCGCCTCGGCCCACGTGGATAAGCCAGCGCCTGGCGTGTAACTCAGGCCAACAAATGTCGTGGTGCTTGTGTCATTGCTTGACGGAATGGTGTTCAGAGGCTTGTAGACCCTGGCATAGACCTGTGGCCAAGCTTCAGACTTTTTCCCCTGTAGCCGTTGTTCCGCTTGCTTGAGCTGTGCCCGCGCACGTGCGACCAGCGGCCCCTCTGATGCCACAAACAGCCAGTCGGTGTTGTTGACAATGCTGGTGAAAGTTTGGGTTTGACTCAGGCTCGGCATGGGCGTTGCAAAAGTGATGCGCGACTGAAGTCGCTCAACACCCGTGAGTTGCTCTAGCCGTGTGACGGCTACTTGCAAAGAGGTTTTGGCGGTTGTGAGCTCCACCTGCGTTTGGAGCAGTCGGGCATCGACAAGCTCTAAGTCGATGCGCGGAGATGCCTCGGCTTCCACACGACGGCGCATTTGCGCTTGGTAACCTTGAAGCCGATCTAAGGTGCTTTCAGCCACCTTGACGCGTTGACGAGATGACTGCATGTTTTGCCATGCACTGATGATTTGCAAAAACAAATCTTGCTGCTGCAAGTACACGTTGAGCAAACTGACGTCTGCAGCAGCCTCCGCTTCGGCGATGCGGGCTGATACACGCCCAAAATCCCACAATGTTTGTTGGACCTGAACGGCTTGGTTCGGGTAAGAGCGTAAGTTGCCTGTGTTGGTTTCGGTGGTCACCGATATCGTGGGCCACCGTTGACGGCCAACGGCCGTGGTGTCTTCAGTGGATGCACGCGCCTCAAAGCGGGCTGCGCGCAACGCAGGGTAAAACTGACTGGCCTTTTCAAGCAGCTCAAAAAGCGTCAAAGGTGCCGTTGTAGATGCCGATTGGGCCCATGCAGGTGGACCGACCAAGCAGATGGCCAGACACAAACCTTGCAGAGGTTTGCGAACACGACGCGTCATTGAATTGAATAGCGCTGTCATGGTTTAAAAGTTGGCGACCGCTTGATTCAACAGCGTTTGCAACTCTGCAAATGAGTTGATGTTGGAACCATTGGTGGGCGTAGCCAGAATGATGGAATCGCAGAAACCTTTGAACTCGGCATCTGTGATGTTGCTACCTGAGGCAGTGTTGCCATCCACTTTGAGTCCTAACAAGCCCAACTCTGCTTTGGTTAGCCCCTGCTGCTGCGAGGCAATTGCGACTGTCGGTGTAGCAGAGCCGTCTGAAGCCATCAAGAAGAGCTTGTTGAGTACGCCGCCAATTTCAGCCAACTCGGTGACAGAATCCACGCTGCTTCTAGGCAGTTGATCCACGATGTCACTGAATGTGTCGGCTATGGTTTTTGCTTTCACCGTGCCACTTGAAGCGATAGAGTTGGTAAGGTCTGTGATGCGATAAGTCACTGCACCTTGGAAAATGGCATTGAAGTCGTCAGCCGTGAGGTTGTTGGTATTGTTGAGATGAGTACCATCCGTGCCTGTGTCTGTGCTGTATTCATCAGTGCCACCACTGCTTAGGTTTGTTGTATTAACCACGTTATCTACACCATCAGCCATGTCGATCAGCTTGGTATAGGCTTTGATCATGTTGCCAACTTCAGCAATATCGTTCGTGCTGTTTCCATCACTGTTGATGGCTGTTTTTGCCCAGATCACACTGTTGTAGGCGTTGAGATAATCGCCAACTTTGACTGTGGTGTAGGCATCGGTTTTGCCTGCGACATACGCAATAGCCTGATAGTCGCTCACATAAATGGTTGATGCGGTGTCTGCGCCTGTGGCGTAGTTGTTTAAACGTACCAAGCTTGCAACGGCTTGAAGTTCGTCCCATGTGTCAATGCCGCTACCGTCATCAGCGGTATTTGCAATGGCCGTACGCACATCCGCAAGGTTTGTGGCGTTCACGCCGCCAATGCGCAGGTTGGTGAACGCATCTAACCATTGGCTGTCAGAGTAGCCATTGGCAGTGCCTGCGGCATGTTTCATGAGACCTTCGGCATAGCCACACAGGGTGTTGAGTTCGGACACGCTGTCCACCGCCGTGCTGGCCATGCTGCCAATACTGCTGGCTAAGAGTTCACCCGTTTTCTTGTAATAAAGGCCTGTGCCAGAGCCATCATTGGTACCGCTCGCCGTGACGCCAAGGTGAATCAGGTCTTGTTCAATCACGTCTGCTTGGCTGGTCAGCGCAGCAAGATTCGAGACTTTAGAAACATCGGTGACGGTTGATCGGCTGCCATCCGCTGCTTGTAAAACTCGTCCGTAAGAGTCAACTATGTTTTGCAGAGCCGTTTGCGTCACAGGGTTGGCTTTGTCAAAAGCATCCAAGGCACTGTTGAGGGCTTGCAGGCCATTGCTTGCATTGGTGGTTTGCCAGTAGTTTGCTTTGTTGAGCGCAACTCGCGTGTTATCAGACAAACTGCTATTGGCTTCAAGCCCCGTGCCTAACAAGCTCCAGTCGCTGAGTGTGGGAGGCGATGCCGTTTTGGTCGTGTTTGAGTTGTTTGTAAAAACACCCGAATCAGATTTGAAAGTTTGCAAACGCACCAAGGCTAACTGAGAGAGCAATTCGCTGACTGTGTCAACACCAAGACCCGTGTCTGCTGTGTTGGCTATTGCAGCTTTGAATGCACTGATGTTTTCAGTATTCACCCCTGTGGCGCTGGTAAGACCTAGCAATGCATTCATACCCGCAATGAAGTTGGATTCACTTTGCGTGATGGCAGCACCCTTGGCTAAGAGCATGATGTCATTGGCCGTGGTCGCCAAGGTTTGCAGCTTGTCAACGGTATCGACGGAAGTGGTGTTCAGACGGCCCACGGCATCGTTGAGCAAGTCGAGGGTCTCGTTGCCTGTTGTGGTTGTGATGGCATCACTTACTGTGACACCCAAAGCGTTGTAGTCGGCTAGGGTCGGGTCGTTCCAAGCGTTGGCATTTGTAGCGTCGTTGGTTGTGTCTGCGTAGACATCTTTATCGACGTTTGCATCACCATCGGCTTCTTTCAAAATACGGTAATACGCATCGATCATTTTTTGCGCGGTCACTTTGTCGAAAGTGGCTGCGTTTTGTCGGTCTAACGCTGTATTTAGAACTGTTGCCGTGAGTAAGGTGTTGCTATCTCCATTGGCTGTGGATGGATCGTTCAAGGCTTTACGGTTGGCCTCTGAGGTATCTGACAAGCTTTTGAAAGTTTTAAGTCCGAGGTCGGTGTAGGTACTCAGGGTGGGTACCGTCACACCACCCGAGCCATTGGTTGCCATGGCGTAGTTTTTGAGCACTTGCAGCGCAATGGCTGGTTTGATGATGTCCTTGATTTCTTGAATGGTGTCTACTTCAAGTCCGTCTCCAGCCGTACCCAAGGACTGTGTATCTTCAATGGCTTTTTTAATAGCTTCAATGTTGCTGCTGTTGATATCGAGTCCAAGCAATGTGTTCAGGCCTGCTATCCACTCCGCGTTGTTGTCTGAGGCAGAGTAAGTTGCAGGGGCGGCTGTGCTTGGTGCGACACCTGCTAGGCGCATGACGTTGTAGGCGGCTTTGGCTATGACATTGATTTCATTCACCGTGTCCACGGATGTCTTGCTGGTTGAGCCCACATAGTCGTTGAGCAAGTCCACCGATTTGTCGTTGCCAATGGTCACACCAATGTTGGTGTAGTCGGTTTTGCTCGGATCGTTGTTGCCCGCTAATGAGGCGTCACCTGTTGCATCAGACGCGCCAGGATACACATCGACATTGGTGGTTGTGCCGTCGGCTTCACTCAAGATGCGGTAGTAGCTGTTTACCAGTGCTTGTAGTCTGTTGGCCGTAAGCGTGCTGTCGCCTACTTGCTTATCCAACGCACTATTAAGCGCTTGCTGCCATGTGCTACCCATGTTGGCGGCGACGGTGGCACTATCAATGTCAGCGCTGGCTGTCACCTCACTCAAGTTATTGAGTGCTTTGATGCCGGCATCTTTATAAGTACTCAAGCTCGGTGCAGTGACGCCAATACCATTTGTGGCATTGGCGTAGTCTTTGAGAGATTGAAGGCTGACCACGGATTTGAGTTGCGCGACTGTTGCTAAACCCGTGCCATCGTCGGCAGCAGAGATGAGCGAAGTTTTGATGGCAGCGATGTTGCTGCTGGTCACAGCGGTGGAGCCAAGCAAGGCGTTGAGTCCAGCAATGAGCTCTGTATCTGTTTGCGCTAGCGCAGGCGTTGCGCCACCAGTCGCCACCGCAGCCAGCTTCATGACGCTATGAGCGGTATCAGCCAAGGTTTTGAGTTTTGCGATGGTCGCGACTTGATTGGTAGAAAGCTCGCCCAAGGCACTGTTGAGTAAATCTAGCGTTTTGGTCTGGCTAGACACAGTGACGCCCATGTTGGCGTAATCAGACACTGAAGGGTTGTCATCAGGTGTTGCATCGGGCGCAGCGCCATTGGCTTCGCTGAGGATTCTGGCGTAAGCATCGTGAAGGCTGGAAGCGAGTGCATTGAGTTTGTCTGCCGTGTTTACTTCCGAAGCAGTTTTAGATGCGACCAAAGCATTCATGGCATTGAGCACATCAGATGTGCCAGTGATGGTGGGCAACACAACACCCAATGCCTCGTAATCTTTTTGCGTGGGCGTTGCTCCGTTAGCTCCGCCGCTGTAATTCGTGATGATGCTTTGCGGATCAGTTGGAGTTGCAGATGACCCGCCCCCACCGCCACCGCCTCCGCCTGCGGCAGCGGCGCCTAGGCCTACACCCGCCACCCATAACCATGGGCTAGACAACATGCCAGCGGAACTGCCGCCTAGGGTGGCGACGGTGGTCGATACGTTTGCTTCTGAGGCTGCCAAGTTTTCGAGTGATGCCCCCGTTGTGCTGGATGGCTCGGTCAATGGCTGTGTCGCCACATACGATGACGCAAGGCTGTCGGTGTTGTAGGCAAGTGCTTCACCCTCTACAGAGGTTCCCCAGAGTGACGCGTTTTTAGCGACAAAGTAGTTTTTGATGACCACATCGGGGGCCTCAAGATCGCCACCCGGCAGTGCTAAGTGAAGGTCTGCGCCATGTCGCTTGGTTTGTAATTTTTTTGGAGATACCAAGGTCACGATATCTGCCAACTGAAATCGCATGCCATCAACTGCATTCAAGATCAGGGCATTGCCCGAAATGCCAGCCCCTCCCGCAACCACATTGACTTTTTGTGTTTGTCCAGCTTTGATGGATTTGATGGTGAATTTCACGTTCATTTTTTAATTACCAAATGGTTTTTATTAAGCGCTTTTTGTAGTACTTCGGCATGCATCAGCATATGTTCTTGAAGCTTGGGCGTTAGAAATATCCGCCTTGATCGGCGGTCATCGTCGGCTTGACCCACGACAACGGCGCCATCGGCTTCAAACGCACGAATGGTCAAACGGATACCTCTTTCTGTAAGCCGAATGTCTTCGTCGTAGTAAATTTCTTTCATCGAATCCACCAACAAGGTGCCGTTGCCCTCCCCTACATCTAAGTGGCGAATCAATCCAAAATAAAGTTCGCGGCTAGCTAGGCTACGCATGAAGCCGGAACTCACAGCCTCCCAACGTTGAACTTGAGCCAAAGCGGAAAGCAAATCTAAAGCATTACTTAACTGTTGAGTTTTTGAATTCATTCCATTCCCCAATCTTTGTTTAAAGAAATTTCGGGGGTATGTTGCTTTATCAATCTGCCAATACTGGTCTAAACCACTTCGTTTACCGGAATGTATTTCCTAATTAATTTATAGAATTTTTATATAACTACAGTATTAGTTATTTATTCATCGAAATAATAAATTTTTCAAAATAATTATTAACATTGGTAATTTAAGTCGTATTTCGTAACATATTTTTGAGCGCCATTGCATAAACTTTGAATAATGACATTCCATATGGATAGTGGCTGTATGCCATTAGGGAGCAGAATTAAGATGAGAAGGAAACTTCTCGATCTGTCACAGGAAGCTCTTGGCGTATTGATCGGTCTAGACGAGTCTTGCAGCCGAACCCGCATCAGCCGTTATGAAACAGGGGTGCACGAGCCCAGCATGGCTACCGTGCAAATGCTGGCTGACGCTCTTCAGGTGCCTGCGGCCTACCTGTACTGCAAAAGAAATACTTTGGCGGAATTGATCTTGGTGTCTGATCAACTCTCAGATCAGCAAATTGAAAATTTGATTCAGGATCTGCAAAAAAACCATGAATTAAATCGATAGCAACATTTCTAGCGTGTTGCTTTACCAAGCCTGTCGCATGGCCAAACCTCGTGGCAAACATTCTGCGCAGTTGGCTGCTGGGTTCACAGGACGGGAGTATTGGGGTAATTGCTCTACAAAATCGCTGGGCGTCATTTCAGGCTGGTAAGACAAAAGCAATGACACAAAACCAGCCACCAGCGAGGATGCGTAGCTGGTTCCGACACCGCGGAAGAGACCGATTGGCGTTTCGTGGCCATTTGAGTCGACCTCGAAGGTCGCCACTTTGAGTTTGTTGACATGCCAAGGCGCATGAACAGAGATGCTTTTGCCACCGCCTGGTGCGTAGACGGTCGTGCGTGGATCAAGGCCTGAGTAGCTTTCGATGTTGTTTTCTGCATTGACTGCGCCCACGGAAATGACTCCACGGCAATTGGCAGGCTCGGTCAAGCGTTTGCCAAAAGTGTTGCCCACAGCGGCGACCACAAAAATATTCTTTTTAGCCATGTGGTCCAACACGTGTTGCAGGTCGTCACCACATACTGATTTGCCACCGGCGAAGCTTAAATTGACCACCCGTGCTGGATTGGGGTTGACAGGTACAGCGGCTACGGGCAAGCCGGCAGCCCAAGCCAAGGCGTCGAGCAGATCGGCACGCGACATATGGCAAGCACCAAATAAGCGAATGGGCAAAATTTTGGCGCTGGGGTTGACGCCCGTCACGCCATCATGACCATTGCCAGCAATCAGGCTAGCCACTTCGGTGCCATGCGTTCGGTAAGGACGAGAGGCCCCACGTTCGCCGCACTTGGCGTCAAGGGGATCAGGGCGAACATCTGCCGACCTTCCGCCCTTGAGGTTGTTGGGGGCTGACATAAAGTCATAGCCAGGCAGTAAACGACCCGACAAGCTCGGATGGTTGAGCAACACCCCTCCGTCAATGACAGCAACCACGATTTCATGTGGCCCAGGCTTAGTGCCAGCAGTGTTGATCGCTGCTGGTGCGCTAGCAGCCATGCTGTTGAGCGAACCCAGATGCCAGGGCAAATCTTGCGCTTGTGCGAGCCACGAGGCGCACATCAAGCACAAGCCCGATACGCATTGACCGATCAAACGAGCATTGGTGAACACGAGTAATTAACCTCACAGATCACATTCAGCAGAATTGCTTTTTCTTGATGAATGTTACTTTTACCAATTTACACCTGCACCCCATCTCCCTAGGTACTTTCGCAAAGAAAGTAAGCCATATTGAAAGACGAAAAAAAACGCGCCAAAGGCGCGTTTTTTAGGTTTTGCTGGCGGAAACGGAGGGATTCGAACCCTCGATGAGGCTCTACACCCCATACTCCCTTAGCAGGGGAGCACCTTCGGCCACTCGGTCACGTTTCCAGCAGGTGCGTATT
>JACCDV010288207.1_pt1 | contig 32420 bp, 28 predicted proteins | sample 7446131 | NCBI WGS metagenome assembly JACCDV01 (sample SAMN15323448, study PRJNA562643) | freshwater metagenome | isolation source: river surface water | place: USA:Blue River Watershed | collected 2017-08-17 | reverse complement strand
TCCAGACGCTGCTCAAAAATCCCATTCATTGCGGACTCATGCAGGTGAATGGCGAACTGCATGAAGGTTCATTCAAGCCACTCATCAGTAAAGAGCTGTTCGACATGTGCCAACAGGTTATGAAGAACCGAGGCAAGATAAAGCACAGGAGAAATCAGGATTTTCCTTTCGTTGGCTGGCTCAAGTGTACGGAGTGCGATTGTTCCATTACCTGCCAGAGGCAGAAAGGGCATCACTACTACCACTGTACGAAAAAGAAGGGACCATGCCCCGTAACACACTACCTTCGAGAAGAAAAAATACTTGAGCAAGCCAGAAAGATTGTCGAACAACTCTCCATGCCCGATGAATGGGCGGACAACATGCTGCAAGAACTCGACAAGCAAGAAGTCCGGGGCAAGTCAGACCATCGAGCAGCCGTTCAGCACTTGAAGAATGGAAAACAAGAGCTGGAGAAAAAACTCGAAGATCTCCTCGATCTTCGACTCGATGGCACGATCACCAATGACGAATACATCGCGAAGAAGAACAAGCTTGTATCTGCGAAGGTCGATCTTGACCAGAAAATCGCTCGTGCTGAACGGAACCACTGTGAGTGGCTAGAACCTTGTCGGCAAATGATTTTACGCAGCAAGGAAGCCAAAAGTCTGCTTCACACGGAAAACCTGCGGGAAATTCCAATATTTCTCAAGCAAGCCGGCTTGAACTGGGTTTTGAAAGAGAATGCGGTTCACTACGAAGCCAAAATAGGGTGGCGCATTTTGCGCGCCAGCCCCGAAAGTCGTGATTGGTGGGCGACGCAAGACTTGAACTTGCGACCTCGACATTATCAGTGTCGCGCTCTAACCAGCTGAGCTAGTCGCCCACGATGTGAATGAGGATGGGCTCTCACCATCAGCCTCAGGCTGATAGTCGCCCTGGAGTAGGCACTGCGGGTCATCTCTATCCGCGAGATGCTTCGGTGTTGTAAAGGAATGCTCATGGGCAGCGCCACTTCATGGCTCCGCCCCCCTAAGCCAATAGAGGATACGGTTCCTGCCTCTTCGCTTCAACCTGATTTATGAAGATCTTTTATTCATAGATGCCGTGATCTCCGATTTTTACGAGTGCGACGGTATGTTTTGATTCATGCTCGTAGATGATGCGATATTTGTAATTGACGGAAAAGCTCCAGTATCCCCGCAATCTCCCTTTCAGTTTATGCACCCTGAGTGATGGATGTTGAGGGTCTTGCCTAAAAAGAATAATTTTCTCTTCTGACTCTTTCTGAAGAGCAGGAGGCAGTTTTCCAAGCTCCCGAAGAAACGAAGGCTTGAACCGTACCTTCATGAGAATTTTTTCATAAGTTCGTTTAAGTCACCATCCAGACTCGGCTCCTTGCTTGCGCGCAGCACCGCCTCTACCGCCTGATCTTCCGCAAATTTTTCGAGAGCTTTACGGAGGACATCAGCTTTATTTGCGCCGACGCCCTGCTTTACAAGCGCCATGAGATGTCGATACTGGTCCTCTGTCAGAGGGACGGAAACGGTCGTCATGACCCTATAATATCATATGATATTATCATACACAAGGGCAAAATGTTCCATTTGATGTACATTACCCATTCTCCTTCAAAAAAAGACCTTTTTCCGTAACTGCCTGCTTCTTCATCCGTTCTCCATAGCATGTCCCCGGGCTCTTCCCGACCACTGGCTTTTACCCCCGCGACCCACAGAGAGGTGCTCGCGTTCGTGTGGCGCTATACCAGCCGTCACGGCGTCCTGCTTGCCGGCATGGTTTCCCTGCTCCTCCTTGCGACCGCATCGGAGCTCATCCAGCCCTTCTTTTACAAGGAAGCGGTGGATCTCGTCTCCCACGGCATCGTGGGAAATCGCGTCCTCTACCTTCAGACCACAATCATGATTGGTGGAGGACTTCTGATGGGAGCGCTCCAGGTAACCCTCCACGAAATCGCGATCAAGATGCTGGCATGGACCGAGACCCGCGTGATGCGGGATGTCCATGCCGATGTCTTCGCTCACGCACAGCGGCTTTCCACCGAATTCCACGTGAACGAATTTGCGGGCGCAACCTCGCGCAAGATCGGCAGGGGGACGGATTCCATCGAGCAGATCCTGGATACCACATGGTTTAATTTTCTTCCACTCGTTTTTACGGTGGTCGGTTTCGTGGCGGTCCTCTCGTGGTTTGCGCCGATCATGGGAGTTGCCATCATCGCCGGCATGCTCATCTACGTTCCGCTTTCAATCGCGCTCAATCTGCACCATGCCAAGTTCCACGTCTGGACGGACCGGCAAGATACCCGCCTGACCGCGAGCTTGGTGGATGCGATCACGGGGAATCCCACGGTGAAAGCATTCGGCGCGGAGCACCGTGAGGATGTCCGCCACGGCAATGTTCTTACGGAATGGCAGAAGCGCCTCTGGAGGACGTGGCAGATCGGTAACACGATGTCGCACTTCCAATCCCTTCTCCTTATCGTCATCGAATGCGTACTCCTCCTTCTTGCGGTGTGGATGTCGTACCGCGGAGAATTTACCGCCGGCGGATTCGTCGTCGTGATTTTCTACGTGGGGAGACTGTGGGGCTCCATGCGCGAAATCGGCAAAAACGTCCGAACCTATCTGAAGGCCGTGTCGCATACGGAGGAAATGGTGGGGCTCTTCCACATGCCGATCGGCATTGCGGATCGCCCGGGCGCAAAACATCTGCATGTTCCCCGCGGATCCATCGTGTTCCAGGATGTGTCGTTCGCGTACGAACGAGCGGGAAAATACGTTTTCCGGAATTTCTCCGTGGATATCGAGGGAGGCGAAAAGATCGCGCTCGTGGGGCATTCCGGCGGAGGGAAGAGCACATTCGTCAAACTGCTCCAGCGCCTCTACGATCTTCAGAACGGCCGCATCATGATCGATGGTCAGAATATCGGTGAGGTCACCCAGGAAAGCCTGCGGAAGAATATCGGCATCGTGCCGCAGGATCCCATTCTTTTTCATCGCTCACTTGCGGAAAATATTGCGTACGGAAAACAGCATGCAAGCCGCGAAGAAATCATCGAGGCCGCAAAAAAAGCGCACGCGCACGAATTTATTTCATCACTCCCGAAAGGATACGAAACATTGGTCGGCGAGCGCGGAGTCAAACTCTCCGGCGGCGAGCGGCAGCGGGTTGCGATTGCGCGCGTCATTCTTGCGGATACGCCGATTCTTGTTTTGGACGAAGCAACAAGTTCCCTCGATTCGCTTTCCGAGTCCTACATTCAGGAAGCATTGGATTTTTTGATGCAGGGACGCACGACGATCGTCATCGCGCACCGCCTTTCGACGATCAAAAAAGTCGATCGCATTCTCGTGATCGAGGGCGGACAACTCGTGGAGGAGGGGAACCACCATACGCTCATCCGAAAGCCAAACGGCGTCTACCGCGGATTCTACGAGCTTCAGGCGGGGGGATTCATCGGAGAGTGAACTCCGGCTTCATCCGTCGTTCTCCGATGATCTCTTCTGAGAAAATGAACTTCTTTGTAGAGAATCTCATCGGCGCGATTGATGATTGCATCGACATCGATATTTACGAGGAGATAAAGGGCTATTTTCCCAATAACTTCCCGGACAGCATCTTGTACTACTCGGATATCTACATGCTCAGGCCACTCCCATCCTTCCGAGTTTTTACGTAGAGTATGCGCAAGGCGTGACAGAACTTCGTAGGCTGCAAAGTTCAGAACGGATTCTGTTCGTCCCTCGCAATCTTCCTCGGCGTTTGCGAGAAAGAGATGCTTCTTTGCTTGTCCTCGCCAATTATCTTCCGCTACCTGGGCCAACCAAGTTCTTTCGATGCATGTGAGACTACGTTGCACTCCCATAGATGAACACTAACGCAAAATTTTGGCTTGTACAGGAGGAAATAAAGGAAATGTTGTTGGAAATGCCATCAGCCCTCCGTTCACTCATTCTGCAGCCATTTTTTGAGAGCTTTCGAACTCTGTGTGCTTCACGGGATGTTCTCCCCGAACAATTCCTTTTCCAATTCCTTCGTTCTCCTGCGCCCCTCCTTTGCCCACGATGTCTCGATTCCGTTCCCGTAGCGCTCCATAAATTCATCGAACCGCTCATCCAGGCTCACTTCCTCATCAAATTTCACTCTCTTATCGGCATAGAAGAGGAGCTTTTGCTCGATCGTGTGGATGGTTTCCGGCTCATCCGTGATTGATGAAAGTCCATGGGGACGGACAATCGTTGCGATCTCCGGATATCCGTGATCACGGACGAAGTGCGCACAGGCTTCTTCGTGACTCCCAGGATATTTTCTTGAGAGTTCCTTCCACAGTTTCTTTGTTTCTTCATCCCCCTCCACGGCGTGCGGAATTTTCTTTTGTACCTCCGGACGGAAATCGATGAAGCGAAGGAGATCATGGAGCTCGGCGGCCTTTGTAAGTGCTTCCAGCCGAAGCGGAATTCCCCGTTGCATGAGTGAACACCCAAGTTTCCGCGCCATTTTTGCCACTGCATCGCAGTGAATGCGAATGTGCTTTGGGAGTTTGACTTCTTCCCGCCATGATTCGATTTGGGATCGATCGGGAAATGCAATATCAGCAAAAGTGATTTCAATCGATCGTTTATTCTCGGAGAGTTCAGAAATATTGATAGTGATTGGAGAAGAGGAAAAGAGGAGAGGATGAAAAGGATGAGAAGAATATTGTTTTTGTTCTTCTCCTCTTCTCCTCTTCTCATTCCTCTCCTCCTCCAGTCGTTCGCTCCACTCAACCGCTCGCAGCCCCGGGAACTCCTCACTCTCCTCAATGATGCGAAGCGCTTCCTTCGGATCCAGACGGTAGAGATCAATGTGCAGAAATTTTTCATCATAACGATTCTCAAGTGCGTAGGTCGGGCTTGTGATGATTTCGCCTAGCCCAAGCCCTACCCCCAACCCTTTGATGAACGTTGTTTTCCCCGCTCCCAGTTCTCCCCGGAACCAGAGAGTAGTATTGTTTTGATATAAAGTTTTGGAGAGCGCAAGACCCATGTGAAATGTCTCCTTTTGGTCATTTGAGTGCAAATGTACGGTTTCGGAGCATTTACTTTGATTCATAAATATTGTATAATATTAACAAGTACATAAACAATGACATTGCGCAGAAATACCTATCAGGCTTTTGCACTTTACAGCGAACCCAGCGACTCGATGAAGGGATTTTTAAGGAAGCGCTGGTCATTTTGGCTGGCGCTCTTTTCGTGCGTCGCTTTCCTCGTCGGGAATATGGTGGGCCAGCATGGATGGGGAGCATTCTGGAAATCGGTATGGGGAAAAGAAGAGGCAATCGAGATTCTCTTCGATGGTGCCACGATGCCGATTCAGCAAATACCGGACCCCGATCGATGGCAGACAATGGCAAATCACACCTACAACTTTTCCGATGTTCCGAAGAATATGCTCATCGATACTCCTCGCTATCAGCCTCTTCACGGATGCGACGAGCACGATCATGCATACGATCATGATCGCCGCATTGTCTCGGTCGATTACAACGGCGATTACACTTCCGGGGGCGTAGGGTGCGGGAGTCATCCTGCCGCGGATATTCTTGTGCCTGCGGGAACGCCGGTGGTTTCTGCGATGAACGGGATCGTCGATCGAATCGAGGAACGTACGTGGGGATTCGGGAATACGATTGTCATCAAACATCCGAATGTTCCGGATCCCAGTGATTCAAAGCAAATCGTTACCCTGTATTCCAACTATGCGCACCTTGGAAACATTCTTGTAGAGCAGGGACAGATAGTCCGGAAAGGCGAAAAGATCGCTTTCTCCGGACAGTCGGGATTCGCCACTGCGCCGCATCTTCACTTTCAGATGGATATGGCTTCCGCTCCGTTCCATCCGTACTGGCCGTTCACGACCTCGGAAGCCACCGAAGCGGGATACAGTTTTACGGAAGCGGTTGATGAGGGTCTCGGACAGGAGCGGGCGAAGGAGTACACGGTCAATCCGCTCGGGTATGTTTCGGCTTATGAAAACTGGCATGCGAAGACAGAGGTTGCAGCAACAATGCAGGTGGAGGATTCGGCACTGGTTGCGGATATATCCGGCGCCAGGATTGTTCCCCCAAAAAAGGGAGTGAAGGAACGAGTCCTGAGCCGTATTCGATCTCTTTTCTCCGCCAGGAGAGATGCGCGTCGTGCAGAACGAGTGGCGCGGAAGAACGATCGTCCTCTGCAAGAGGCAGCCATTGCTATTCATGCATCCGAAGATGCCCCAGTTCTTGTTTCCCTCTCCCCGGTTCCGCAGGAAGTCGCGATGGTGGAACAGGAGAGCGCTCTTGAAAAGAACCTGCAGCCCCTCGTTGTCAGCATGAACGATTCTATTCTCACCCCCTCGACTGCCGAAGTCGATATTCCGATGCCAAGAGCGGAAGGTGCCGTGAAGACGATCACCATCCTCCACGATGGAGAATTCCACGGTGGCTGGGAGCAAGTGGTTCTCTTTGCCAGGGACGCCAAGGGGCAGTTCATGCGTGAGGTGCATTTTGAAGGAGTGATCGAGCTTAGGACTGCGATCGGCAGCGCGGAATTCTCTCCTTCTTCCATTACCGAGGAACAATTCGATGATCGCGGCCGGGCGATCGTGAAGATGCTCCCGCGCAAAGACGGTCATCATTCCGTTGTTCCCGTGATCACCGGCGTGTTTGCGGTGCGCGGAGAGCCGCTCACGTTCAATCCTTCCGAAGGTGCGAGGGACGCGAATATCGCGTCAGAAGAAGTATCAATCCAAAAAGAAGGAGAATAGCGAGAAATTTTTCGAGTGTATCCAGGAAGAGGGCCGTGATGCCAAATGCGCTTCCAAGGAGAACGGTCAGCGCGATCACGGTTCGCTCGCTCCATCCTTTTTTCAGGAGCCGGTGATGCAGATGATCCAGATTTCCCTTCAAGGGAGATTTGCCTTGCAGGATCCGCCGCAGGGTAACCAGGACGGAATCAATCAAAGGAAGGCCAAGCACAAGGAACGCCGTGGCTACTTTTCCTCCTGCATAAATCGAGAGCATGCCGAGCATCAGCCCGAAGAACATCGCTCCAGAATCACCCATCACCACTTTATTCGGAGGAAAGTCGAAGAGCACACTCGCAAGTGCAACTCCTCCGAGAATAAAGGCAATCACGGCGATCTCCGGCTGATTCACTCTGTCGCTGAGGCTCAAGAATCCGATCGTGAATGCGCCGATCACGGAGAGGATGCTCACTTGTCCCGGAATCCCATCGAACCAGTTGAACGCGTTCATCGTGAGGAGAATCCAGACGATTGTAAAGAGGCCGCTCAATACCGGAAGCGGACCTCCGGGAATGGAGAATTGAAAATTGAAAATTGAAAATTGATTACTCATCAATAACGAATCAAGTTTCAGGATTCCTCCAATAGGATTCGTGATCGTGTAAATCCTCGTGCCTGTTGCAAAGAGGAGGAATCCGATGACGATCTGCATCAGAAGTCGTACCCACGCGGGGAGCTCTAAGCGGTCATCAATGAATGCCATCACCGCAAGGAGCACGATCGAAAGCAGAAGTCCGCCATCCTGGAACGACAATTCCGGCCGAGCGAACAAAAAAATACCGACGAATGCAAGAATGGAAGCGATGCCTGTGGGGTAGGGGAGCGGTGCGCGCGTGAGGCCGTACTTTGCCGGTCGATCGAGGAGGGAGAATTTGGGAAAGATCTTCCAGGCGATCACGTGAAGCAAAAGAGAGAGGCCGAAGGCGAGGAGGGCGGAGAGGAGGGGAGACATTGGCAATAGTGTATCCCGGTTGTAGGGGCAAGGCATGCCTTGCCCCTACAGGGTACACTGAGGAGGATGATCATCCTCGGAATCGATCCCGGCCTTGCCACCGTTGGCATCGGCATCATTAAAAAGGATGAGAAGGGCAATCTGTCTGTTTTGGATTCTTGCACGATCGAAACCGCAAAAGGCATGCCTCTTCCGGCGAGGCTTTCTGTGATTGCTCAGGATCTTTCTTCCATTCTAAAAAAGTATAAGCCGGATCTTGCTGTCGTCGAGAAGTTGTACTTCGAGACGAACACAAAAACGGCTATCGATGTCTCGCAGGCGCGCGGGGTCATTCTACTTCTTGTGCAGGAAGCGGGCATGTCTCTTTTGGAGCCAACACCACTAGAGCTTAAATCTTCTGTCACAGGTGATGGAAGAGCGGATAAGAAGCAGATGCAGAATATGATCAAGCTGACACTGGGGGTGGAATGCAGTTCCGATGATATGGCGGATGCGCTTGGATTGGCGATTTATGGCTCTTTGATGCATTCTTCTCAGGTTGTTCTTCCATAAGAAGTTTAGGAAAGAAAAATTTGACAGTGTACGGAAGAGGCGTAGATTGGCGCCAACATCATCGCTATCCAGAGTGGTGCAGAGGGAACTGGCCCAATGAAGCACCCCCCAACCATTCGACTCGGCTTCGCCTCGCTCATGCAGGCAACCGGCTCGGAAAGGTGGGAAATCCAGCCCCTATGGGGGAGAGATAGTTCCAAACTGCTTACTCTTCTCCACACGGGAAAGAGTATTTCTTCTTACAATCTCATTTATGCCATATTTAAATCGCGCCACAGGTGAACCTATTATTCCTTATAACCCTCAGGCTTATAAGTTGCCGGATTATGGCAGCACAACTGCAGATCTTGGTAAGCATGTTCGTAGTTTACATGGTGCAAAATATGGTGGTGTTGGGTATTTGGAGGAAGCGGCTTTAGCGTTTTCAAGTCAGGTATCTCGCACTCTCAATCTTCCTAACAAATCTAGCTTCGGAGATGATGGATTTCAATTTTTAGCTGCATAATTCCTCGATACTTTATTTTCATGAATTTCTTAGATCCTGCTCATAGCGGCAACATCCTCCACTTCATTCCGATGATGATGGGTATGTGCATGCGTGTCCCGCGGGCAGCGAGGGTTTGAGAGAATAAGAAACTCAATCACTCGCCACGCGGGACGAAGCGGGGTGTTTTTTTTATTTCTTATTCTTCTTTATCTCATGGGAAATACTCTACGCGAACGAGCGCACGATATCTATAATGCAAACTTCTATTCGAGTGCTGCAGTCAATAGTTTTCACCTTTCCGACACCATAGGAGGGGAAGGTTATGAGCGCGATCTTACGAAGAGAACTGATATTGATGCCAATATCACAATAGCAAATCGATCAGGATGGACAAATCATCACCAAACATTTGATACTCGTGGACGAGCAGGGATAGTTCCCTATGTCTTCTTTGAAACTCACAGGCAAGCCACACAGGAACATGCGGGAAAGGGGAAAATTGTACTTATGGGCAATGGCGCACGTCGTATTGGGCAAGATAATGAGGCGCGTGAAGAGGACGGAAACGGGACAGCCTTTTTCGCCTTTAAAGATGACAATTTGTGGTTGGTCGGTCACCTCTCTCATTTTCAGCATATAAAGCACATCGTGAAACAGTATCCGGAACGTTTTTATGAAATTGTGAATTTTAGAAAGAAACAGCAGTTCCGCTCATCGGAACTTGAGGATCACATTCGGTTTCGCAAGAATCGGAAGCACGCACCTGAGAAGATAGACTTGATACCGGATCCTGCTGAAGCCACTGCTGCAAAAGTAGACACCTTTGGAAGCATCGATATTCTTTGCGCTGATCAGGATGCATTTCGTCAGAGAATAAAAGATGCTGTGATAACCCCACAGGAAGGTCCTCATGCAGGGCATCCAATCATTGGCGGAAGAATAGGCGACATTCAGCGGACCTTACGTGTTGAGCTTGGTGAAGAGGATACACTGGGGGCGAATATTGACCGCGGTTTTCTTACTCTGTACGTCGATCAATGCAGAGGGGATCGCTTCAAGATTGCATGGCCGTGGACTCCCGAGCATGGAGATGACGAAGATGCAGCTGTGCAAGTGGAAAATTCTCCGTTCTATGCATTCAGCAGACCTCAGGATTATCAGTACGTTGATCCGAATGCCGATGAATATGTTCCACCAAGGAGGCAAGATTTTATACGAGAAAATACTCCCTTTGAGCTTGTGTCGCCGGATATCTATGAAGTCTTCGGAATACGCGGCATCAGAGAATCTGTCGAATTAGAAATACAGCGTCTGATCCGTATTCATTGGGGGGATTCAGCTGGCCCGCAACTCTCTGAGCGATTGCGCGATCCGAACAGCGCAGAATCAAAAAATCTTGAACAGTTCCAGGCAGCAAGCAGAAGCTTGTTCCAACGACTTGAAGACGATGCCGTCCGACGGGGTCTAGCGACTAGCTCGAAGCACGACTCTTCCAGCACACCTAAAATGGGAAAATCAGCAATAGCTGATGATGCTATTGTAAGGCAAGCATATGAGTTGGCTGACCGTAAAATTGACGATGCAGAACAAGTAGCGGTAGAAATTAATGACCCTTTGATTCGAGATGAAAAGCGAGAACAGTATATCCGTGATCGGGTTTCAAAAGCGCTTCTACCTGATGAAGGTGAGGTGGGATCTCAAAAATAATGTTTCTCAGCTCCATTTCTCCACAGCGATGTGCTTCGACTTCGTTTGTAGGGGCGCTTGACTAGGCGCCCCTACTGCACTTCGCTCAGCATGACGTAAAGTGGTTTCGAGTGTTCGTTCGGCGGCCCTGCGCGCGCGTATCACGAGCTCCGGATTCATCAGCGATCCCGCGCGGATTTCCGGCATGCCGCTCTGGCGGATGCCGTAGAGCTCGCCGGGGCCGCGGAGCTTGAGATCGATCTCCGCAAGCTGGAAACCGGAATCATGCTGTTCCATCGCCTTCAATCGTTCAGATGAAGCCTGCTCTGCGGAGGTCGTGCAGAGAAAGCAATGGCTCTGATGATCATCGCGCCCGACTCGTCCCCGTAATTGATGCAGCTGCGCGAGGCCGAAGCGCTCCGCGCCTTCGATCAGGATGATGGAAGCATTCGGCACGTCGATGCCGACTTCGATGACGGAGGTGGAGACGAGGATATCGGTCTTCTTCTCCTTAAAATCTTTCATGATGTCATCTTTCTCCTTGGGGATTAACTTCCCGTGGAGTGTTCCGATCGACCGCTTCGGGAATGATTCTTTTAATCTCACGGTTTCGGCAAGAACGTTGCGCACATCCTCCAGTTCCTCACTTTCTTTGATGAGCGGACAGATCACGTAGGTCTGGCGGCCCGCATCAATTTCTTTATCAATGAAGAGTTCCACGGTTCTTCTGTCCTTTGGGGAGACCACTTTCGTTTTGATCGGTTTCCTGTTTCCGGGTTTTTCGAGAAGCACCGAAAGATCATGGTCTCCGTACGCGGTGAGTGCGAGCGTGCGTGGGATCGGGGTCGCAGTCATGCTTAAGAAATGCGGCGATCCTTTGTTCTTCAATGCTTTTCTCTGCTCTACGCCGAAGCGGTGCTGCTCATCCACGATCGCAAGCTTCAGATCCTTAAAGTTCACATTCGACTGAATGAGCGCATGGGTGCCGATTACGATATCGATCGTGCCGCGCGCGAGGCCGAGTTTGATTTCCTGTGCATATGCGCCGGGGGTCGATCCGGTCAAAAGAGCGACGCGGGTGTTTTTTAAGAGCCGCTGCACGCCTTCCGCATGCTGCTTTGCAAGAACTTCGGTTGGAACCATGAGCGCGCACTGCCCTCCTGCGTGGATCACGTTTGCCATCACGGCGGTCGCGACAAGCGTTTTGCCGGAGCCGACATCCCCCTCAAGCAGACGCGACATTGGGACCGGTTTCTCCAGATCTTTCAGGATTTCGTAGATCGCGATGCGCTGGCTATCCGTGGGTTTGAACTTGAGCGAAGCGAAAAATGATTTGATGAGCTCCACGTTCATCGGAATTTTTAATCGATCCTGCGCTGCTTCCTGCCATTCCTTCTTTCGTTCCAATGCTTTGATCTGGAGTGCATAGAGTTCTTCGAACGCGAGGCGATCCCGTGCGTTCTTCAATAGTTCTGGACTCTCGGGGAAGTGGAGCTGCAGGATCATGGCCGCGCGGCTCGGGAGCTTTTCTTCCTCCACGATCTCGGTTGGCATCGTTTCGTTGAATTCATGGATCGCGCTCTTCACGAGTGCCATCTTCTCGCGCATCCACCGGGTCGAGAGGATCGTGTGTTGCGGGTACACGGGCACGATGCGGCCAGCATGCAAAAGTTCTTCGCGGTCGCCCGGCTCAAATACGGGGCTCTGCAGCGTGAGCTTGTTCCGTACCCATCCGATTTTTCCGGTGAGCACCACGTCTGTGCCGTCCGGCAGCATTCTCTTGATATGCGCCTGGTTGAACCAGACGACTTCGCAGGAGTTTCCGTCGCTGTCCGTAAACACTCCCTGAATCAAAATCATCTTCTTCTTTCTCGTTCGAATGCTCTTCAGATTCGTCACGGTGCCGCGAATCGTCACCTTTTCCCCGTCTTCCACATCCTCCAGAGTATGCATCGAGCTCAAATCCTCGTACGCACGTGGAAAAAAGAGGAGCAGATCCTGTACCGTATGAATGCCGACCTCATTCAATGCAGCCACGAAATCCTTGGTGGTCTTCAGGGTGCCGGTCGTGAGGGAATCGGAGAGATGCATACAATTGTCGTGGCTTGAAGGTTTGACCAACCTTCGCTCCTCTTGGAGCTACGGCCGGCAAGGGTTTAGAAGAAGACTGGAGTATGATATAATATCCTGAAATGCAGAATCCATTCGCCAAAGCCATCAAAGCTCACAGCGGCAAGGAACCCTCTAGGGAGCTCCAGCGGGAGCTTGGAAAACCTCACGAAGACAACGTGCTGACCGCCGATCATGAAGCGTTCATTCAGACCGTTCTCGCGCTCCTCGACCAGAAGAAAATCGACACAACGAATCCGCAGAGCTTCATCCACGATCATGTCTACCGAAAACTTTCCCTCGAACTCAAGGCAAAGGTCGATCTTGCCATTCCAAACATCATCACGCTCCTCGAGCGGATCATAGATCTACACGTTCGGCCGGAGAAGGATGATTCCTACGAAATGAAGAACCTGATCGAATCTCTCTGGCTCTCGAAAGAGCGGATCGAAAAACACGCGGATGTGTTCATCTTTTAAGATTTCCTCCATACACACATGACAAACGGTCCGATGGCGCTGCCGGAATCCCCGCACGAACACTTTGAAAAGCCGAATAAAAAATTCGAGGCATTGGCAATACGCGAGGCGGTGGATAGGGAGTTTCATAATGACCCCGAGCGCGCGCTCGAAGAGGGCGCAAAGGGAACGCTCGCGTTCGTCGATTACCCAAAAACTGCAGAAGATCGCGTACGGCAAATTCGGGAGGAAGTCCCGGATAAGAAAATGCAGGAAGACTCCCTCAAGGAACAGAGAGAGCTTGAGGAGCTTGCGGCGGCGGTGAAAAAACAGAGTAGGTGGGGAAAGGTGGCGTAACGGCCTCCCCCTAACCCCCTCCGCACCTTCTAAGAAATACCTCACATAAACCTGGTGCGAATCATGATTGTCTTTCGGGTGCGGAGGGGGAACCCGCCTTCGTCCCGCAGATGCGGGACTTCGGACGGGCAAGTGTATGTGTTTTTGTTTCCATTGGAAAATAAAACAAACAGCAAACATTCCCCCTCCGATCGCGCAACACAAAGTTATATGGCAGAAAACTTGTTCTTCACGCACTGAATCCGATCGGAGGGGGTTAGGGGGAGGCTGCTACTCCCTCACAATCATCTCCTCCCGTCCCGGTCATATAAAGCTCATAAGAGGATCGCCTGGCCCTAAAAAGAAGATTTTTTCTTGTGTGGATGGGATGTTTCTGTTTTGATTACCCTATGAAAAGCCTATCCCAACGTGAACCTTGTGTACCTGTGCCAGTGCAAGATTCGCATGCGCTGTTTACTCCGGAATTGGCGCAGCAAGTCTTTCCAGAATTAGATGCAAATAAGACTGCTCTCGAACTCAATAAAGTTTTAACTGAGAGAGATGGGCGCCATCGTTGTGATGCAGTCATAGTGTTTGCATCTCGAAATTCAATAGAGGATTATCGTGGTATTACTTTTGTATCATCATCTCCTCCCGCCCCGGTCCCGTTCCAATGAAGCTCACGGGAATCCCCATCTTCTTTTCGATGTATTCCACATACTTCTGCGCGTTCTTCGGGAGATCTTTAAAGTTTGTAAGCCCCCGCGTGGATTCCTGCCACCCCGGCAGAACGACCTCCTTCGCCCTATCAAAGATGGGAACATCTTTCTCTGCATCCAACACATCCAGTTTGGTGAGATTGATATGCGTGAATCCATTGAGGCGGGACGCGTAGGCAAGATCGCTCAGCGAAAGCCATCCGCATCTGCGCGGCCTGCCGGTTGTGGCGCCGTATTCCCCGCCGCGCTCACGGAGCGCATCGCCGCGCGGACCCAAAACTTCCGTTTGAAACGGTCCGCCCCCCACCCGCGTGCAGTACGCTTTGGCAACACCGATGACCGAGGCCAGAATCTTCGGGGGAAGCCCCAGGCCCTGCAGCGCGCCCATCACCGTCGTCGAACTGCTTGTGACGTACGGGTACGTGCCATGATCGATATCGAGGAGCGTCGCCTGGGCGCCCTCGATGAGAATGCTCTTTTTTTGATTGAGGGAGTGGTGGAGGAATGTAGCCGTATCGGTGATGTTCTCCGAGAGCAGTTCGCGCGCCAGCATTACGTCTGCGAGTTCTTTCTTGGATGTCACGGAGAGATCGAACATTTTGTGAACGAAGGATGCGCGGTGTTGGAATGCGCGTTTGAATTCATCGTCCGTCATTTCCACAAGGTCTCCCATACGAAACCCCGTCCGATATGCCTTATCCGCATACGCGGGTCCTATGCCGCGTCGCGTCGTGCCGATGCCGTTCTCTTTGCGTCGGTCAGAGACCGACGCCACCATCCTTCGCTCTTCGATCACTCCGTCCACCATTTGATGGAAATCAAAGACGATGTGTGCGGCATGCGAAATATGGAGCCGCGACAGAACGTCGATGCCTGCTTCTTCCAGAACTTTGATTTCCTCCATCAGGGTTGGAAGATGGATCACCATCGCATTCCCAAGCACGATCGGTTTCCCCTCGCGCAGGCACCCCGAAGGGAGCAAGTGGAAGACATGCTTCTCTCCGTTTACCACGATCGTATGACCGGCGTTTGCCCCGCCGCTTGCACGCGCAATCACATCGAAGTGCTCCGCAAGCAGATCCACAATCTTCCCCTTTCCCTCGTCCCCCCACTGCGCTCCAATTACCGCCGTGACCTGCCCGAGTTCTTTCAGGAGCTTTTGCATAAGACGCGGCCAGTATATCATCACCCGTATCCATGGCGTTCACGTTCTATCCACAGAAGAGCAATCGCTCTCAGAAAACGCATAGAGGATTCTCGTTGCTGGAGGTCGTTCTTGCGGTGGGGCTCATGGGCATCCTGGCATCGGTGACGCTGACCGCGCTCAATCCCGCTTATTTTATGGCTAAGGGCAGGAATGCGCAGCGATGGATGGATCTCGACTCGTTGATCGATTCGGTAACTGCGTTCACGATCGATAACGACGGATATATTCCTCCCAATATCCAAATTCCGCCGACGACAAGTTCCAAAGCAATTTTCTCAGGAGCCTATGTCATTGATGAGGACGTTATGGGTGCAAAGGCTATTGTGGTGGATGACATCGACGGCGATGGCGAAGATGAAATCATCGGCACTGCAGCACAGGGGAACAGTAAAGATGTCAGCCTATGGGAGCGCTCCGGCACAGCCCCGCACTTTACCTGGACGCAGAGCACGGTGGATTCCAGCAATTGGAAAGGGGTGGATGTTGCGGTAGGGGATTTGGATGGTGATAACAGAAAAGACATCGTGGCTGTGAATAATCAGGCCCGCGATATCGCCTGGTGGAGGAATCTCGGTGGTACTCCCGCGACGTTCGGTTCACGATTGAACATCGAGACCAATTATCTCGGCGTCACTGCCCTTGCGCTTGCGAATTTCGACGGCGTGAACGGCATGGATGTCGTTGCCGCGAGCAATAACGTGATCGGGGCGATTCTCAAGGCAATTCAGTGGTACGACAACGACGGCACTCCCCTGAACGGCGGATGGAACACGACCATCATTGAAAACTGGGTGCTCAGTTCGACCCGGCAGGCTGTGGCGGTCGATATCGACGGCGACACCGATCAGGATGTCGTTGCCGCGGAAAATTCACATCTACTCGGATCCGAATATCTTTTTGCCTATCAGAATGATGGAACGCCGGAAGGCGCCAACTGGACGCGAGCGACCATCGACAACGGCGAAAATGGCGCGCGCGGAGTGGCAGTGGGGAACATCGATGGCGACGGGGATACTGATATCGTCGGCATTTCGCTGACGGGCCAAGTCGAATGGTTCGAGAACGATGGCACGCCGTTCACCGGCTCCTGGCCCCAGCACACGATTGCGAATTCATTCGGCGGAGAAACAATCGTCGCCCGTGATTTAGACAGCGATGGGGATACCGATGTCATTGCCGCTTCAAATGGAGGGGACAAGATCGCGTACTGGGAGAATATCGGAGCCGGAAGTTTTTCGGGAACGTTCGTCATCGACTATGGCACGGAGCTCGATGGCGTTTCGGATATTGCCATTGCGGATATCGATGAAGATGGAGACCAGGATATTGTCGCGGCGAATAACGTCAAACGATCGGTCAGCTGGTGGATGAATCTCCAGATCGGGGGAGAATCCGAGCCCGCGCCGCAGGGAGCTATTGATGCCAGTTACAAGCCGGTCTGTCGCGCCGATATTTCGGTCGTGGAATGCGATGCGTATGGCGGCGTGTCGCTCGATGTTCTGATTCCTGGTTTTCTTGCAGAGATCCCCATCGATCCTTCCTACCGGCCGGGAGGCGAGGGCACCGGAGCGGTCCTCACGGGGTACGAGATCAGCATCGATACTGCCCTGCGCAAACTCTCGGTTCGCGCTCCGCTCGCGGAGTTGAATGAAACGATCGAACTCGTCGGTCCGGTCGGAGTGGAAAACTGCCTCATCTGGGATATCGTCCAGGGTGAGCGGACCTGCGTTCTCTTTGAATAACTATGACATTCTTTCACTGCCCACATCATCGTCACTCCTTCAGGCGCCAAACACGCGAAGGGTTTGGAATGATCGAAGTGCTCCTTTCGATCGCTATTTTGGGCACGCTTTTCGTGACTGTGAGTTCCAAGATCGATATCAAAGATGTTTTTTGGAAACTTGGAAAAACAAGCGATCAGACGGGCGTTCGGGCGATCGGCACGGCCGTAAAACGATACGAAGAAGATCACACGGGAAAACTCCCAGGACCCGCGGCTGGAGAGAGTCCGATGATTACGGCATCGCAAAAACCGATCTGTAAGCAAACGGTCGCGGCCGCCGCATGCGCTCTTGCAGGCGGGGTTTCCATTACCGAGCTGACGGAAGGGGGAAAGTACATGGTGGAAATCCCGATCGAAGCCGCCTACGACGCTGCGTCGGAACTGATGACGGGATATCTGATCGAGCTCATGGCGAACGGCCGCGTGCGAGTGACTGCGGCTACGAATACGGGGGTGACGTTTACGTACTAAATTCCCTCATCCCCCGATCCCTTCTGCACAGCACATTGTGTGGCAGCCACCACATTCACGTTGTGGAACTTCGACTTTTGAATGAAACGATTAAAGAATGCTCTCAGCAGATTCGAGCCGTACCGTCGAGCAGAGGCAAAATCTGAATCTTCCCTTATGTAAAATTTTCCGTTACATTTTAACTTATGAAATCTTCTGTGGCTCAATACTTCTCGGCTTTACAAAAAGAGCACGACACCGGTCGTGCTCGTGAACACAGCTATCGACCAGCATTGAAGTCATTACTCGAAGCTATCAACCCAAGAATCATAGCTACGAATGAGCCAAGTCGTGAGAAATGCGGTGCTCCAGATTTTATCCTCATTGAAAAGGATATCCCCATTGGTTATGGGGAAGTAAAGGACATTGGCATACCTCTGGATGAGGTTGAAAAGTCAGAACAAATGGAGCGCTACTTTGTTCTCAATAATCTCTTCCTCAGTGACTATCTTGAATTTCGTTTCTTTCTTAATGAAAAGAAGTACGAGAATGTCTGTATCGGAAGGTTGGTGAAAGGAAAACTTGTGCCACAGGAAGATCAATTCGAGAGGCTGGCACTCGTGCTCAAAGAATTTGCTCTGAATTCCTCAATCACAATCACCTCTGCATCCCAGCTTGCAAAGATGATGGCAGATAAAGCAAAGCTGATGAAGGAGATCATCTTCAATGCACTCAAGGATGCAGAGAATCCAAAAAGCACACTCCACGATCAGTTTGCAGCATTTAAGAAAATCCTTATGCATGACTTGGATGAAAGCGGTTTTGCCGATGTTTACGCTCAGACCATTGCTTACGGTCTCTTTGTGGCACGATTCCACGACGATACGCCGGAGACGTTTTCACGTAGGGAAGCGCAGGAACTTATGCCTCACAGCAATCCCTTCCTCCGCAAACTTTTCCATCACATCGCTGGACCCGACTTGGATAGCCGCATTGCATGGATCGTTGATGCACTTGCGGATGTATTCGCACATACCAACGTAGAGAAGATTCTTGCAAACTTCGGTACGGCTACCAAGCGGGAAGATCCTGTTATCCATTTTTACGAGACTTTCCTTTCGTCATACGATGCGAAGCTAAAAAAAAGCAGGGGCGTTTATTACACACCGGAACCAGTGGTATCTTTCATAGTTCGCTCGGTTGATTCCCTTCTTAAATCTGAATTTGGACTTGCTCAGGGTCTAGCAGATACAAGCAAGACTACCATTACCGTACAACGACAAGGGAAGACGAAGAAAGATCAAATGAAGAAAGAGGAAGTTCATCGTGTACAGATTCTTGATCCTGCGGCTGGGACAGGAACATTCCTCAACGAAGTCATTAAGAACCTCTACAAGCGTTTTGAGGGGCAGGAAGGAGTATGGAGCAGTTATGTGGACACTCATCTCTTGCCACGTCTTCATGGCTTCGAGCTTATGATGGCACCTTACACGATGTGTCATCTCAAGCTTGGTCTTACGCTAAAGGAGACAGGATACAAGGAGGGTAAGCAACGTCTTGGTGTGTATCTCACGAATAGTCTTGAAGAAGGGCATGAAGAGTACGAGACGCTTTGGGGAAATATTCTCGCGCAGGAATCGAACGAGGCAAGTCGCATCAAGAATGAAAAGCCGATTATGATCGTTCTCGGAAATCCGCCATATTCAGGAATATCTGCAAATGAAGGGATTGGATTCATGGATAACCTTATTGCAGATTACAAAAAAGAACCTACGGGAGGAAAACTGAAAGAGAAAAAACACTGGCTTAATGACGACTATGTTCGATTTCTAAGATTCTCCGAATATCTTGTTGAGAAAAATCATGAAGGCATGGTTGGCATGATCACTAATCATGGATATCTCGATAATCCCACTTTCCGAGGTATGCGCTGGCATCTTCTGCAAACATTCGACAAAATTTATATATTTGATTTGCATGGGAATACCAAAAAAAAGGAAAAAACACCTGATGGGAGCAAAGATCAAAATGTGTTTGATATCCAACAAGGAGTATCAATAATTCTTGCCATAAAGAAATCGAACTCTGGTAAACCTGCAAATGTATACCATGCCGATTTGCACGGACTACGCGACAAGAAATATGAAATTCTTTGGCAAGACGATGTAAGTTCGATCAAGTGGGACAAAGTAGAGCTACATCCACCGCTGTATTTGTTTGCAAACAAAAATTGGAAGAATGAGGAAGAGTATAAAAAGGGGATATCTCTTCCGAATTTATTCATGGAAAGCACAGTTGGTTTTGTAACAGGAAAGGACAAAGTAACGATTGCATTTACAAAGGAAAATCTTTTAGAGAATATCGATTTTTTAATAAATAGATCGGATCAAGAAATTCGAACTCATTTTGATATGAAAGAAAAAGACGCAAGAGATTGGACTATTCCAACAGCCAAGAAAGATTTACTAGAAAATAAAGATAATCATTTCATGCAGCTATGTGCCTACAGACCTTTTGACCTGAGATATACGCACTATACAGGTAACTCAAGAGGATTTTACGCAAGCCCGCAACAGAAAATTATTCGCCATATTCTAAATCAAAAAAATCTAGTTTTATGTTGTTCAAAACAACAGTCCGGTAGTTCCTTTCAGCATATTTTAGCGACAGATAGAATCCCCGAATCTTCTTTTGTATCGAATCGAACACGTGAAATCGGTTACTTGTTTCCTTTATATCTTTATCCAGATGAAAAACAAAAAGGCATGTTTGAGACTCTTATGAAGCCGAACCTTAATATTGAAACCATTTTACAAATCAAGGCTACACTCAAAATGCAATTTATTGAGGACGGGATAGGTGACAGTAAGAAGACTTTTGGTCCAGAGGACATCTTCGATTACATCTATGCTATTCTTCATTCTCCCACTTACCGCAAGCGGTACAAGGAATTCCTGAAGATTGATTTCCCACGAGTGCCGTTCACGAGCGATGCAAAGCTTTTCTGGAAACTAGTTTCACTCGGCAGAGAAATTCGCTTATTGCATCTTTTAGAATCGCCAACATTGGAAAAACTAATTACCCGTTATTCGCAGGACGGGACAAATGCGGTTGAACGAGTGGAATTCGAGGGAAAAGAAAAAGGGAAAGTGTGGATCAATGAAACCCAGTATTTTAATAACGTGCCGCGCATTGCTTGGGAATTCTTCATTGGCGGCTACCAGCCTGCGCAAAAGTGGCTGAAAGATAGGAAAGGTCGAACACTGAACATCGATGACATCACGCATTACCAGCGTGTAATCATTTCTCTTGTAGAGACAGATAAACTTATGAAGGAGATCGATGAAGTCATAGAAAAAAATGGATCATTCCCTATTAAATAACCTCTCTTTTATGTTCAACCCCCTCAAACCCTACAACACTCTCCCGCATCTGCCTCCGAAGTACGACTTCGACCAAGTGCCAATTCTCAAAGCTGTAAACGCTGCAAACAAGGCGCTCTCACGCCTCAATGCACTTGCAAGCAAGTTACCGGACAGCTCCATCCTCATCAGTCCGCTCCTCGTGCGTGAGTCACTCGCAAGCTCAAAAATCGAGAATATCAATACAACAATGCAGGAGATCTTCCAGATGGAACTGCTACCGGAGAAGAAGCGCAGCGGTCCTGCCAAGGAAGTGCTGCATTACCGCGATGCCATGCTGCATGGGCTGTCGATCGTGCGAAAGAAGGGCTTTCTCTCGACGAATGACTTCATTGCGATTCAAAAGATTATCGAGCCAAACAAGTTTGGTATTCGGAGGATGCACGTAACGATTCAAAATTCTTCGACCAAGGAAGTTCTGTACACACCACCGGAAGGCGAGAAGCTGCTACGCGATCTGCTGCAGAATATCGAACAGTACATCAATCAAAGTGACAGCACGGACCCGCTCATCAAAATGGCTGTGTTCCATTATCAGTTCGAGAGTGTTCATCCCTTCCTCGACGGTAACGGCAGAGTGGGACGCATCCTGATGATCCTGTACCTCGTTATGTCGGGGCTTCTCGATCTTCCCGTTCTCTTCCTCAGCGGCTACGTCGGCAAACATAAGAACGATTATTACGACCTACTGCAGCAAACCAGAACAAAGGGTGAGTTTAGTGACATTGTGACATTCTTCCTGCGTGGCGTACAGGTGCAGGCGGAAGAAGGAGTGAAGCGGGTTGAGCAAATCGAAATGCTCATGGAGAAATATGAGGGAGTGATTGAAAAATCGATGTCGGTTCGGAGTCACAGACTGACGCAGTGTATTTTCAGTAAGCCACTCCTGACGATTGATTACGTACAAGGCGCTCTCGAACTTTCCTCTCGGCAAACTGCATCAAAGTACCTTCTCGAACTGGAAAAGCTCGGTCTTTTAGAGCAAAAGAAGCTTGGAAAGCACAAAATCTTCTATGTACAGGCGTTTTTGAAGCTTCTGTCTTGATGTTCATTGCGTTAACATATGGACAATTACGTGTTAATAATTTATTAAAATATTAACATGTAACGAATATCATGTTACTCTACTTACAGCCACCCCGGATTCTCCACGGCGTATTTTGCCGCAGCCACCACATTCATGTTGTGGAATTTTCCTGTTTGAGTTGGGGAGGTAGTAAATTTTGATGAAAGATTTAAGTATTCATTTGGGCTACTCGCAGTAATCTTATGTTTGAAACCCATGCAAACTTCAGCGCATATTGTGTAACAAGAAAATTAACTCCCAATACTATCATTTGATAGCATGTCATCACTAAGATTACTGCATAGATTGGAGGGGGGTGAGAATCGCCCTCAAATGACCATAGGAACATGGCAAAAGGCATTATGAGTGGAAAAGTTAGGAGGAAGCTAATAAATAAAGAGATGTATAATGTAACGGCAAATAATAAATAATGAATAGCGGGTAAACCTGTTGGGAGGTTTATCCGCTTAAGGATAAATTTTGGAATATTGATTTTAGTAAAATTGATGCTATTGAACATCAATTGAACTTCTAAAAGAACGGTTAATGTTATTGGTAAGAAATACAATGGCATCCAGCCTAAACCCAACAAGGAAACTAAAAAAATGCTGCTACCTAGGAAGATTGCAACTAAGTAGTGTTGTGGAAGAAGGGGGTTCATTGGTATTTATTGTAGATGACTTTTTATAAAACCAAAGGTGCTCAATGCTGCTAATTCATCGATGTCAATATGATTAGTACTGAGGCCGAAATTTTGTGCTCCATCATTTTGTGCTCCATTAATTAATGTTCCACGTATATTTTTAATTATTTCTTGATTTACGAGTGGGATTCCAGTTGCATTGTTGATAACATAGTCGGGTATATAATCCTGTTCCTGATACACATTCCAAAAATGCTCTGCAGCAGGTCTTCTAGAAACTGGTCCTCCCCAGTTTAGCGAAACCGCATCAATATATGCTGCTGCTGTAAGTTTTGCATTGCCTAGTAATTCTTCCACAGAATCTTCATCTCCAAACAACAAGTCGTGAGTTCCGCCGCCCCAACTATAACTTTCGGATGCAATTTCCGTTATAGGTGGCAGGCCAGTAAACATTCCTCGGCTCTTCATTCTATCTTCAATTATGTTCCTTGTATGGGCAAAAGCGACATCAGGATGAAGTCTAAAATCATCAAGTTTTGCAATTGTTTGAGACAACTGGTGATAGAGATCTCCCACGCGGAATGTCAGTACTTCATATCCTTCCCTTTCTGCTTCTGATTTTGCAATTTGATACAAGCCGGCATTTTCATCTCCCAAATGTTGGGAATTCCCAAGGAAAATAAGAATGAGTTTACCGGAATGACTTCCATTTCCGGGCGAATGTTCAAAAATTCTATGTTGAATGTTGAGGGAATTCGCTAGTGAAAGATGATATTTTTCAAGTGATGCATCATTATTTAAATCCACACCATTTCGCGTCTGCGCTCTCCGAAGCTCGGTAAGCATGAGCGAATTCAGCAGCTCAAAGTAACCATTTTTATCTTGGTTATAATAGGTAATTAGAGATTCACCGGTTAATTCCAGGAATTCGTACCCTATTTTGCTTCCTGCCTTTACCATTTCTGAACCAATCTTTTGTAGAATCTGTGCCGTTTCAGAAATCCGATCTTTCAGATAACTAATTCCATTGGATGTTTTTTGTGCGTATTCAATGGCAGTGGATATAAGTGATCTTGCTGTGCTGATTACTTTGCTTTGATCTCCGTCCGATAGACCGCTCTCGTTGGATGCAAGAGTGGACGTACTAACGGCAACCGTTAACTTTCTTTCCAATTCTGCCAGCAAATCCTCATCGATTGTTTCGCTATCTGCGAAGAGTTGTTCCACCGCTGCAATTGTCGTTTCCGGGTTCTGCGCATAGGCCAAAGCAGCGCTCTTTGCTCCTGTGAGGTCTCCGTTGAGAGCAAGTGTGACCATGTGTTTTCCTACGATTCGATCTCCATACTCTTTTTCTCCGCTCCAATATTCCCCTCCCGCATACGCCACCCGGAACGCCCTCTGCGCCTCCGCCGGCAGTTCCTCAAAAAACTCCTTCAGCCAATCCGGAATATCATCCAAAAATTGCTGCAGGTCGTTGTGCACCACCCCCTCCTCATTCGGATTCACCCCCAGTTCTTCCGCTCTTGTTCGGATTCCCGCAAAATGCACTCCTACCTTTCCAAGAAATTCACAGTGCCGCGCGGCTTCCTGAATAATCCGCTCGAAGGTTGTTCCATCCACAAAGAGACCGCCGGAGCTGAGATATGCAAATCCATTGCTCTTGAGAGCCACGGAATCCCCCGCATGCTCCCGCAGCCATGCCGGATTCTCCACTGCATATTTTGCCGCAGCTACGACATTCATGTTGTGGAATTTTACATCTTCATGTGCCTGCGCCATTACTTCGGTCAAGGAGATCTGTTCTGTGGTCCCTCCATCGACATCATCGAAGAGAGTGGGGAACCGCTGCTTCGCAACTTCCACGGCCTGGTCCTGCTGCAGGAAGAATTTTTGGAACGCAACGAGTTTCAATCTTTGTTCTACGATTCTTGCCTGGTTCAAGTACGACGAAAGTATCTCCTGATTTCCAAATGCAGTCTCAGGCTCCGTGAACGCTCTGTATGCCGCAATATCCGACGATCGAAGCCCGGGGAGAAGATCGTACGACACTGCAGGATCAACCGTGCCGATCAATGTTCCTTCGGCAACATCGATCCCATCGCTCGTACTCTCGAACACGTTTCCGTCATAATCCACGAAGTATCGTTTTCCCGAGAGATCGTAGAGCCACTTCTCGAATTTTCCGCCGTAATCAAAGCTCGTATCCGCCTCGCTTCCGGAACTAATGAGCGTGAGATTTTCATTCACCTCGATGCTCACCCTGCCTTCCACTCCGGCAGACACCCAGATCTCCTCCGGCGATTTGACGGAATTTCCCGCGGAAGCCGATCTCATGGCGCCAACGAACGTCACATAGTGATCATTCGCTGAACTTCCCCAAGCGCCTCCGGCCGCGCTGTCGCTGCTTTGCGCGCACCCGAAGAAGATGTTTCCTCCGATGTTTCCGCCACGCACGAGGAGTCCGTCCCGATAAAGCTTCACATAGCCGTTTCCTTCGATCGTGAAAGCGATGTGCGACCATTCATTGAGCGCAATGGGAGGACCATCAATCCGCTGCCAATCTCCGTTCACAATCGCCATCACATACATCGCGCCATTTCTCCCAATGCCAAATTCCACTCCGCTTAAACCCCCTGCGCTGTTTCTGTTTTCCCCAATTGAGAGCACAACGTGATCATCCGAGAGCGCAGCCGGGTTCACCCACGCTTCCCCTGTGAGTGGCAGCCTCTCGAGCGCCGGGATTGTTCCAAAAGAAATCACGTCATCTGGATTCCCGGAGAACGCACGGCCATTGATCTGATCCTCTGCGACGAAGGAGATGAGTGGAACTTCTGCTTCGCTCTCTTCTGAATTCGATCCAATATTTTCTTCTCCATCATCCCCGCCGCCAGCAGGATCCGGCTCCGGACCAAGAATAGCAGGCTCTTCTTCCTCCTCAGCAGCAGGGACAAACAAACCCGCCGCTTCACTCTCCGAAAGCCCCGTCCTTATTTCCCATGCTCCCGACTCATTGTTCCCCCCCAACACCCCATCTCCTCTGTGATTCAGCGTGACAGGAGTGCCGTCCGCCTGCAGAGATTTGGAAACGCCCCCGATGACATCCGTTTCCCCATCGATCCGAATCTCCACGGAATTCGCCGGATCGTTGTACACAAGATCAATGTGAACTGTCTCTCCCGGTGTAAAAGATCTCTGCGTCTTCACGTACATATCCGTAGCGTATTCGATGAACTCCAGTTGGCCTTGTTCGCTCGTATCAAATTCCAATGCCCACCGATTTACTCCCTTGTAGCCGCTCACGATCACCATCCTTCCCCGCTCTACGATTTCGATGTCGAACGAAAAGACCGTAATGCCATTCAATGAGTTCGTGTTGATGTTCGTTACAATTGGGGCACTGCTCAGCTCTGTCCCCGATTCATAGATCGGAGCAGGGGAGGAACCTTCCCCCTCAGCCAGAAGCGCCATGAGATGATCGACGGATTCCGCGTGAAGCGCCCCAATGCCGGAAGAAGAACTCTCCGCTCTCTGTTGCTGGCCTGAATATTGATCTCCTCCACTTTCCATCTCCATAACTTCCATTGTCTCTCCTCCCTCATCCGGTGCATCGGAAACAAGCTGCCATGGAGAATTGCCGGAAAGCATGTTTCGCCTTTCCAAGGCTTCAAGTCCGGGTCGGAAAGGACTCATGACATCAAGAAAGAAGGAAGTACTGAATCGGTTACGATACGGCATTTCTATTTTTTCGCAATCAACGAAGACTTGCCGGAGGGCTCGATTCAGAGTGTTTGATAACTGACGCCAAATTGCAATTTTAATGACGAAATCTCCAGACAGCCGAAACTGAACGCTTGCCTCGAAGAATGGTCGAAGACCATGAGCGAGCGGCAGCCAAAGGGCCTTCGATTCGCCGCTTCGCAGCTCACTCAGGCTCATTCGCCTCGCTGCCGCGAGTCGAATGGTGTGCCCTGTGGGAGTTTATTGGGAACTGAAGAGATCATTAATAGTGAAAACGGCACGAAACCACCGTGATTTTTTCCCCCCGAACGGAGTACACAAGACGATTCACTTTATCAATTCTGCGGGACCAATATCCCTGAAGATCAAATTTCAGTGGTTCTGGTTTGCCAATACCTTTGAAGGGTCGGTCTTGTATATCGTCTAATAGGCTTTTGATTCTCTCCATTTTTTTCGGGTCATTCTCTTTCCACCATTGGTAATCTTCGTTCGCCGATTCCGTGAATTCGGTGTGCATTCATCAGGGTTTAAAACGAACAGTCTTTCCTTTCTTTGCCTCCCCAAGAGATTTCTCCAAGTGTTTTCTGTTGGCTTTGGAGGAGAGAAGATGGGCGGTTTCCTGTAACGAAAGAAAGTCATCTAAGGACACCAAAATGGCATTTCGTCCTTTGCTCCTCGAAATGATTATTTCCTCACAATCCTGCTCAGTCATATCAAGATAGCGAGCAAGATGTTGCCGGAAGTTGGTGTAGGTGACAGTCGTCATATACTAAATAAGTACTTAGATACGTACTTATTGTAGTCTCTATTGTGGAAAAATGCAAATGCGATGTATAAGCATGATTTGAACCTGTAACCCACATCTGCATCGCAAGTAGTTGCCCGGCTTCGTCTGCGGGCTACGCCGCGACTGCATCATCTCGGCGTAGCGGAATCGCCAATGTACCGTTCACTGTACCGCGAAGACGGATGGTGCCCCGGAGAGGAATCGAACCTCTGACCTGAAGCTTAGAAGGCTTCCGCTCTATCCAACTGAGCTACCGGGGCATTCATATGGAATGAACGTGAGTGAGAATATTTTCGCCCCTTCGGGGCGATTATCCAACCCGACTTCGCGGATCGGAGCAGGATACCTATTGTTGCTATGATAGATCAAAGTGGCGATCCCGCTTCGCCGGGCAGGCTGAGCTACCGGGGCATTGATGATGCATAGTTTCATACTATTCTATCAGGAATCGTCATTCTCCGCTTCCTATGCTATAATAGGATGATATGGATGCACAGAATATTTTACCGAGCGAGCCCCTGCTCACCCCCGAGCAGAGAGCGGATATTGAGAAAAACAAAGACGTTGCCGCCATGAGCTACCTTTGGATTCTTTCCGTCGTCGTTCTCTACGCTCGACGCGACAGTCCGTTCGTTCAGTACCACGCGCGGCAGGGGATGTGGCTCTTTTTGATTAGCATTCCGGTGTGGCTGATTCCCGGCATCGGGCGATACTTGGAATTCTTCGTACTCGCTGGCATGATCATCGGATTTTTGAACGCGGCGCAAGGGCGCCACCACGATCTCCCCGTGATCGGGCAACTTGCGAAGGGAACGCTGACCATCCGTGATCTGTGGAAAAAGTGCGTGGCGGGGATCGTGAAGGGATTCGGTGTTTTAAAAAGTGGCATCACTCCGAGGCGCAGTGCTCCGCCGGCCGCGCCGACGGAAAAAGCGCCGGAGGAAGGCAGCGATCACAAAACAGAGTAGAGAACTCCTCACCACTCATCACGTAGCTTTTTGTGGAGTATTGCTATTACCGCCTAGCGCCAAAAAAATTCTTTGCCAGACACCCGGTTTCGCAGCGCTGCCAATTCTCTGATCTTCAACTCTCCGTGTCGCAGTCATTGCTGCAGCAGGATTTGGCGGCGCAGAATCGATTGATCCGGGGAGATCGGGTGTGACTGCGGGTACGGCAACTGGAACATCAAGGGTTGGAGCATTGCCGCTGGCTTTTGCCCAGTGCTTCGCAGCAGCATCTATATTCAACAGGTGCTCCATATCTCCGCCGCCGGGTAATGTTTCTTGGTACCCTATAGCCATGGTTAAAGTATATTTTTCTTTCCAATTTTGTCAACAGAATTATTGCATAGATATGCATTTTTACCCCTGAATTTGCATTCAATTGTATTGTGTAAATTGCATTATTTTGATATTATGTCAATATGAATGGTTCGCAGGTTCCTCAGGCATCAGATCATCCGGATGGTGAACTACGTGAGCCACTCAACTCCGATAAAGGAGAGCGTTCTGCTGCGGAAAAACAAATACTGGCGCAATATGCTGCGGAACAACAAGCACTGGTGCAATCACTGGTAGAGTTAAAAGTTATTGAGCAGAGCCAGGCAGCTGACATTCTTTCTTCGTACGCAGGCGGAACTTTTACAGGAACATTTCGGGAATATGTTGCAGGTGTGATTACGCACCGGCTGAACCTAGATGAGTTTAATAGGGCAATGCTGCTTCCATTTGTGAATGGAACTGAAGATATCGCATCTATTCTTGCGCGAATTAACGCCCCAAAAATAAGAGAAGAATCGTTACCGGTCATTCCCGGATTTACTTTTATAAAACAACTTGGAAAGGGCGGGCAGGGGACGGTATATCTTGCCCAGCAGAAGGGTCTCATGAATCGATTAGTGGCAATTAAGGTATTTAGAAATATGACGGACGAGCAATTATCCAGAATGAGGCGTGAGGTCAGTGCTTCCTCCTCGTTGCCATCCAAGATTACGCACCGAGTTGTTATCACGCATGATGCGCAGGAATTACCGGATGGAACTGGATACTATGCCGTGATGGAGTACATCGAAGGAGGGGAGAACCTCGGCAAGGTGGAGAGTGGTGAAAAGGACCCCCTCTCTGCCGAGGAGGTATGGAATCTTGCTCAAAATCTCCTGGAAACTCTCGTGGTATTTGAGGAAGAGCAAGTCGCGCACAGAGATATAAAACCCGGCAATATTCTTTATGCTGGGGAGACTGTAAAACTTGGAGACTTTGGGCTTGTAAAAATGGATAATCAGCCCACATCGTTCGTAACACAGGGCAATGCAATTCTTGGCACTCCTGCTTATCTGGATCCTGAAAATGCTCAGGATGTTCGTTTCGATGTCTACTCGCTGGGGATGACTGTACGTACTCTTCTCGCGGGGAAGCGGCCCTTTGCCACTGATCACAGCATTATGAGCATCATTAATGCAAATCGCAGCTTTTGTCATGACATGAGCGATTACAATCGTAGTAGGAGGGGGGCGGCGGGACAAAGTAGAAGCGGCACTGTCTCCTCCCCGGAATTGGTGCCGCAACTGAAGAATCCCAGGACAGACTATGAAAAAGCACTCGCTTATCTCTGCGAGCGCGCCAGTCTTTCCAAGGATGATCGCCCCCTGCCGAGCGTTCTTCTGCAGGAGCTTACTGAGCGCTTTCCGGACATCATCGGCGACATCAGAACGCGCAATCGCGTGGGTGCCATTCAGGAAAAATCGCGTCGTACCATAAAACAAGTAATAATTGGTGGTGTATTGGCTGCTGTTGCTGTTACGGGCATCGGTGTTGGCGTTATGAAGATGGAGAGACCAAATGGCAATGCCTCGGGTACTGGTTCCGGCAATGGGGGCGATAATACTGAAATGAAGAAAGTGGAGGAAGTTGTGGAATCTCCCCCCAAGCCCTTTGCCGAAATGACTGAGGCAGAGAAGCAGGCTTATATAGAAAAGATTGCAGTGAATGCGGTGGGGGCGCCGGTTCTTATCGATAGCAAACGCTTCCGGTTACTTGGCATTGATGGGTTGGAAATCGGGCCGGACAATTCCGCACATGTTAAAGATGAAAACAATATGGCAGGAGTGTTTTCTTTCGATAAAGAATATGAAAATAAAATTGCGGAATATTTTAGGAAACGCGGTGTGTATATTCTCGGTAATCATAATGAAACTCGACGTGGAGGTATTTGGTATCGTAATTTTGATAAAAATGGGAAGGATCGTGGTATATTTTGGATTATGCACCGTGTAGGTAATGGAGCATGTGTTCCGAAGGGTGATAATGATGGTATGGAATCAGTTTTTTTCCCCTGTATTGATGACAAATTTGCCGAGGGTTTGCATATACCAAATGTCGCAAATTTTGTTCATGGATTAAAGATGCCACCGAGGGATAGCTTTATTATCCCTCCTAGTGTTGGAAGGCATATTAAAGAGGAACCCAATCTTGATTACGTATCTTTCTTGGAAGGGGCTCTAAATGCCCTTCAAGAGGCAAATAACAGTAAATAAAATTATTTCACAATTAATTTCGTTTGTGCTATACTATTGACGAAGTGAAAAAACAAAAAAACATATTTACTATTGCGTACGTTACGTTGCTTTCCGGGTTTGCTCTGGGAGTAATTTGTATTCAAGTTGGATTTAATTCCTTTAGTGAGTTACGTGCAAGTACGTATCCAAGTAGCAGCAGTACAACTTCTTCGAGCTCATCTTCAAGCAGCTGTGCGCCTTCTGATCTTTCATGTGCCTCAAGCAGCAGTACAACTTCTTCGAGCTCATCTTCAAGCAGCTGTGCGCCTTCTGATCTTTCATGTGCCTCAAGTAGCAGCTCTGCAGCCGCCGCGGCTGCAACCAGTGCTGCACCTGCAAGCTCTGCATCCACTTCTGTTACTACCTCTACCTCTACAAGTTCTTCCTCTACTTCTACCTCAACCTCTACCAGTTCTTCCTCCTCCTCGAGCTCATCCCCCGAGTGCTGGACGAATGACGATTGTACCGCACCTCTCGTATGCGATCTTCCTACTCAAACGTGCGTGACCCCCGCATGCACCTCGAATGCCGACTGCCCAGCAGGCGAAGTATGTAATCCATTGTTCTATGTGTGTGAGGCACCTCAATGCGTGACTGATGCCGACTGTGCCGCGGGTGAAAGATGCACTACTGGACCCACTGGATTTAATTATTGTGAGACCATTCCATGTGTGACTGATGCCGACTGTGCCGCGGGTGAAAGATGCACTACTGGACCCACCGGATTTAATTATTGCGAAACAATTCCAACGGCCGAAGCCGGATCTACGTCTTCGGAATCGGCGGCAGCGCCATCTTCTCCTTCTATCTTCCAACTTATCTTCGATACTGTCTTTGAAGCTCTCGATTTCACCAACACTCCTGCAACCGTCGTTGCACCTAAAGCACAGGATATGGGTACGTCATCCGTTATGGAAGAAGGTCGCGAAGAAGAGGAAGAGGAGGAAGAGGATCTGCAGAATACAATCGACGAGGTAATTAGGGACGCCAATGACGATCTTGAGCGTGCCGCACAAGATGAGCGCGCAGTTGTGGAAGTCACGGAGGAAAGCGGTCCAATCGAGCTTACCGCCATGCGTTTAGTAGGCGATGCAGCCTACTCGCTCTTCGTACAACCGATCGCTGCGCTGTTTGCGATACTGTTTGGGTTGGGGAGGTAGGATTATTTCTGCTGAGAGGACTTGTTCGGTTACGACTTCTGCTTTTGTTTTCGCTTTTTTGCTGTTCATACGGTGTTTTAGCCAATATTTGACATTAATCAAGATTCATGTTTGTATTACTTTCAATGTTTGATCCCAATCTTAAAGAGGAATGGGCCATAGCTGAGTTAGGGGGCATAGAAAATAGCAATTGCCTCGAGGTTTCCATCGATAGTGAAATAATTGGGTTATGCAAAAAAGCAAATTTTTTGCGCGATCAGTGTTTTAAAGATGAACAAAGCTATAACTTATATGCCCCAGACTTTTATCAGTTTTTGCACGGATTTAGAAGTAAATTTGAAGGTTTAGAGCCATTCAATTTTTTTATGATTCCTCCGCAAAACCCCCGGCGTTAGCCGGGGGATGAAGTCCTTCCGGCGTCTTCCCGGTAGGATTGGTGCATGAAAATCATCTACAAGAAGCAATCCAACTGTGTCTATCATTGCAT
>JACCDV010217272.1_pt1 | contig 32436 bp, 17 predicted proteins | sample 7446131 | NCBI WGS metagenome assembly JACCDV01 (sample SAMN15323448, study PRJNA562643) | freshwater metagenome | isolation source: river surface water | place: USA:Blue River Watershed | collected 2017-08-17 | reverse complement strand
TATATATATATATATATTGTATAAATGACTTTCTACTGCTTCTAATTCATAATGAAGTAATTTTAGTTTTTCTTCATCGGTTTCTATTTTCTGAGCTTGAAGTATCTTTTCTTTTTCTTTTGATATTTTATTAAAAGCTTCATCAAATATTTTTAATCTTTCATTTAGCTTAGAATCTATCTCTTTATATTCTTTTCTAAACTGTTTTCTAAATTCTTTAACTTCTTCTACTCCAATAAAGTTTATCTTAGTTCTTTCAGCTAAATTTTTATTTTGAGGGTTAATTGTAGACTTTTCAGCACTTTTTATTTGCTCAATTATTTCTGAACCCTGTTGTTCTTTACTTCCTACTCTTAAACCACTTATAGGAACGGGCAAAGATTCAATAATATTTAATTGATGTTGAGCATTAAATTTAGCTCTAGATTCTTCTAGTGATTGAGGTTTAAGTCTTAACCTTACATCCATTTGTAAAGCTTTTATTTCTAATTTACTCAACTCTATTGCATAACTATCTGGATTATTAGGCTTATATTTTCCTAAGCTTTCTGTTTGAGCTAATTTATTATCTAATTGTTTAGATAGTTCTAATAGTTGAGATTGACTTAAATCTGCTATCTTAAGCTTTTCCTGTACATTTGTAGAAAAAGTCATTAAATCTGATAGTATATTTGTACCAATAGCAGACAAACCTTTATCCATTGCGTATCGTTGAGACTTAAGAACGTTAGATAAAGATTGTTTAAGATTATCATTAAAGAGTTGACTAGTATCTAAAGATTCATAAGTAGAAGAATTAATAAAAGAGCGGGCCTCTTCTATATTTTCGAGACCGACTATTTTATCTATTTTGGCATTAGCCTTATTTAATTTATTTCTTTGTTTAGATAAATTATTTAATCTATCTTCTTCTTTCTTAAGTTCAGCTAGACGTTGATGTTTAGCTGCATTTTCAGCAGACTTAGCCTTAGAGATTTCTTCCATCTCTCTACGCTCTGCTTTTTTCCTTTCAGAAAGTTGAATATTTAAATCTTTTAAAGTCTCTTCTAAAATTTTCTTAGTTTCTTTTAATTCAGACTTAGAAAAATCTTTTTCAGCCCTCGTATCATCTACTAAAGCTCTAGCTTCATATAATCTTTCTTCTGTTTCTGAGTAATCTATTTCTGCTCTAAAAGTTTTACGTTGTTCGTAAAGTCCTTTACGTTTATTTTTAAGTTCATTTTTTCTAAGATTAAGAATATCCGATGCTCTTTCTTCAGTAGGGTCTAATTCCATACGAGTAGACAAAGCATCTAAGTCTGGGAATAATCCTTTATATTCTTTTCTAACTTCAGCTCTATATTTAGCCCCTTCTACTCCAGGCATATCAAAAGCAGCTTGAATTCTTCTAAGCTCTTTATTAATCTCTGATATCTCTTCTCCTAAAGGATTATAATAACTTTTAATTTGATATCTTTTAGCACTTAACTCTATAGCTAATAAATCTCTTTGAAGTTTAACTTCTTGTAGTCTTTGATTTTTATCTTTAAATTGAGGATTACTTTCTACTTCTTTAATTTGTTGTTTTACTAAATTTCTAGTATCTTCTAAATCCATAATTTCAGGACTAAAAAGCATAGAAACTTTTGATGTTAATTTTTTAGCTCCTTCTTTTCTTTTCTTATCGCTAAATAATTCAAACTTTAATTTTTCTCTTTCATCTCTAACATCTTGAATTTTTCTTTGGATTACGTCAATAGTTAAAGCTGCAGGTTCTGCTTCACCTAATCTATCTAAGATAGCACTAGTAGCTTCTTGAACATTTTTAATAGAATCTTCAGTAGTTAATCTAATAACATTCGCTTCAAATTCTATATTTCTTCTTTCTTGTTTAACTTCTCTTAGTCTACTTATTTGTTTTTGAGTTTCTTCATTAAGACTGCCAATATTCTTAGAAGTTTCTTCTTTTAATAAATTTTTAGTTTCCTCAAAAGATTGATAGAGTTGTTTTGATTTAGCTTCCTCTATTTCTACCGTTTTTAAATAAGTATCACCAACTTTTATTACTTGTTTTTCTAATCTACTTAATTTAGCTTCTAATCTTTGTTTTTGTTGTTCGTCTTTAGAGATTTCTATTTGTCTACTAACTTCAATTATTCTATCGGCAATTTTATCTGATTCTTTTATATACCTAGTTTCTAAATTAGTTAAATTAGATTTAACTTCTTGAAGTTTTCTACTAACATCTTTTCTTTTTTCTGCTAATTCTCTAACACTTGGAGGAACTAATTTAGATTTTTCTTCTTTTATTTTTTTATTTAATCTATCTTCTTTTTCTCTAAGTCTTTGTAATTGAGAGTCTGCTTCACTATTTATATCTGCAATAGCTCTATTATTATAAAAATCAGCTTCGGCTTCTCTTATATCTTTAACTATTTGAGAAGTATTATCTACTACAAAATCTATTTGATTTTCTACTTTTCTAAAATCAGTATACTTAACTAAATTATCTAAAAATTCTGTAGAGGCATCTATATATTCTTGTCTAGTTTTACCAGCAGCACCGCCTGCTTTATCTGTAGAAGCAGTAGGAAGAACGGCTCCTCTTAAAGGAGCAAATAAAGATTGACCTGCTACAGCAGTGCTACCAGGTACTTTATATTTATTACCCATAGTCTCGGTAATCTTTTTACCCATTAAAGTAGTAGCCATTGCAGTTTCATTACTCAACACTGCATCTTGAAATCTTTGTAAGGCGTTTATTTCTTCTTTAGTAAGGTCGTTAATAGTAAAAGAAGTGCCTTGATATTTATTTATCTTGTCAAATACTTGTCTTACAATACTACCAGGAGCAAAGGCTTCATAGATAGTTAAAGAGTATTTAGCAACTTCTGATTGAAACTCTCCATATTGTTCGCCAATAATCTTAACTTCTTTAGCTCCAAGTACTACTCCATAAACTAATTGAGATTTATCTACAATTAGAGAACCATCATCTCCAATTGTCATAGCAGGAATAGCAAAGCCTGTGGTTTCAAAACCAGTCTTAGCCAAGCCATCTAATACAGAGCCAGCTAAATCTAAAGATTGTATCTTATTACCATAATCTCTATAAGCTTCAGCTACTTGTTCTATATCACCATAAGCTTTGTCATAATATTTATCGACTACAGTAGCTAAGTGGCTTACATAACTATTTAAATTATCTTGTATAGCTCCTTTACCTTTGTTAGAAGCTCTAAACTTTAAATCTTCAAGAAACTTAATAATATCTTTATCTTGAGAAAGAGAACCAAAAGTACCTTTAGATTGTTTAAGTTGAGCTTCAACACTAAATATTAATTTAGAGATTAAATGAATATTATTTCTATCAGCATTAATTAATTGTTTAAGATTAGCAAATAACTCGTACTTACGTTGAAGAACATGAAAAGCTTCTTGAGTCATTAATTTAGAATTATAGAAGCCAGTCATTTTAGTAAGAAACTGAGCACTTCTAAACTTATCAGCTTTAATTAATTTACCTTCATTATCTTCAACATCAACAAGGTACATAACCCCTAGACGTTCGGTACCTTTATAAAAAACATCTTCAGTAGTTCCAGCAGCAAAAGCCATTAAACTAGCAACTACCGTTCTTAGAGTATTAATATTTCCTGTTTCTTTAAATACATCTACATTAGCTGTAAAAGATTCAGGAACCATATATTGAAGTTCTTGATTAACTTTAGATTTACTACTGACGGGAGGTTTACTTTGACTGCCCGCAATAGAAGAATAAACAGTAACAAATTTAACTTGGTTAGCTATATTATCTATAAAAGAAGCAACGTAAGAGACATTCTTTTCTAACTCTAAATGGTTGCCTACATCTACTCCAGCCATACTAGCTAAAGATTTAAAAGCTCTTAATTCTATTTCACTAGCACCAACTAAAGTACCTCGTTTTAAAATACCTTGTACTGGTGCTAATTCCATTCTCATTTTAGTATCAATAGTAATTAGTTGTAGAGCAATATCAATACCACCAGTAAGAGAAGCTAATTCACGGCCTGCTATACTATTATCAACAGGAGCCCCATCATATAATCTTTCATACTGTCCTTGTAATAAATTATTTAATTTAGTAGTAAGTTCTCCTTTAGTTTTTCCAGATAAAGCATCTAATAAATCTTGAGTACTAATATCCTTAATTAAACTACTACCAAAACTATTAAAGTTTTTATCATTCTTTGTATGTCCTAACTGTTGTAACTTTCTACCAAGTTCAATCATACCTCCTTTAGTAAGAGTTCCTTGGGTTGCTAATTCTCTAGCTCTAGTTTGTAGGAAAGTCCCTAATTCTCCTGATAAAGCTTTCTTAGCATATAATTCTAAAACAGCATCTATATTCTTTCCAGCTTTACTATGGGCTGCTAATATATTAGAACCAAATAAAATAGAAGCAGCTATTTTAGCATCATTAGCTTGAGAAAGTTTTATTCTTTTTTCTAATTCTCTTTCTACTAAAATAGTCGCCCCGTGTTCGTAGTTATATGCTTTAAAATTACCTGCAGAAAATATACCTTGAATATCAGTTATATCAATATTATCTTCATCAACTAAATGACTCTTTGATATATATTCATTAAATAGACGAGACATATAAACCTCTCCTAGTACAAGAGGAGGAGATTTAAGTAAACCACCACTAGTTGTTTCTAATCTTCTTAGAGAAGACTTGTCTACACTTTTTATACGATTTATTTGTATTTCTACTTCATTTTTGGCATCGTTACCAGCTAAAATACTAACTTTATAAATTAATTCTTTGGGACTTTGACCTGCATTAGTAGCAACGTTAGAAGTAGCTACTACTTTACCTACACTCTTAACACCTCCCATACTTTCTAAGGAGTTAAGGAGTACATCAAACTCATCTCTAGAATTAATGACTTGCCTTAACATTCCTTTTTCGTCATAGACAAGAAACTTATTATTATCGGTTTCTTGTATAGAAATAAAACCGCCTCTTATCCTTAAATCTTCATGAAGACTAAAAGACCTACCATCTGCATTAACAGCAAATAAACTAGCTTTTTGAGATACTGTTTTCTTATCTACAAATCCTTCTCTTACATCATAATAAGGGTTTAAATAAGATTGGTCGCTAAATAAACCACTCATAGCTAAAACTATTTGAGGTGGCTTATGTTTTTCAGTCTCTCTTCCTAAAGGACTTCCTTCGGCTCCAAGTAAAATCTTATCGTTTACTATTAAAGCTCTTAGTAACTCTCTGCCAACACCATACATAGTTTGTTCGCGAGTTAACCCAAACTCTTTTTGAACTTTGAGACGAAACTCTTCTAATTTTTTACCAGCAGCAGTACCAACAAAACGACCTATAGAATCAGAAATATAGGCACCAAATTCAAAACGGTCATCAATTAAATTAGCTTGTTCGTGTCTTCCTAAGTCTATCAGAGCTTTTTTAAGACCTTCTTTATAAGAATCTACTAGTTCTAAACTATTACTAAATTGACTAGAGCCTACTGTATAACTCTTATTACCTTTAGCGTCTCTAGTTTCATATTTATAGGAGTAAGTAATCTTCTCTCCAGGCGAATCCATCAACTTAGATAATGGACGGGTAAGTTGATGAAGAGGACGAGAACCTATCACGTTTTTAAGACGTTGAGGAATTTGAGCTCCTTTTTCAAAGTTATAGTTAACAAGAGCACCCCCATATTTATCTAATTCGGCTTTTAACTCTATTTCAATTAATCTTAATTCTTGAGGACTATATGTATCCTTTAAACTATCTAAGTATTCATCTAAAGCTTTATTGTTAATTAAAACACCAACGCCTGCTTGTTCTACTAAATCAGTCTTATAAACTTGACCAATTTTACCTTTACGATTCATAGCGTTATAAGCCCCACGCATATGACCTACTTGATAGGGTAAATCCCCTAATTCGTTAATAGCTCCACCTTCGGCTACTTTACTAAATACAGGATCGTCTCCTTTACCTAAATCTGTAGTAGCATTAAAGCTAAAAATATTAGCTAGTATAGACATACTAGTTAAAGCTTTTACACCTGTGCCTCCACTACTTACAGCAGCACTAGCAGCATTAATAACATCAGCTATTCTTTCCCCAGCCCCTTCTCTAGAACTACTACCTTTAACACCATAAACAGGGGCCCCACTACTACCTTGACTAGAAGAATAAAATCTATACTGACTCTCAGGTAAAAAGGCTTCATAAACTCGATTATGAATAGCTTTAACTTCTTCTTTTTTTGGATGAGTATATCTATCATCCCCTTGAGCTTCTGCAAACATATATACTAAATCTGCAAACTCTCCTCCTTGGGTATTAAAGATTTCATAAAGAGTGCTTATAAGTCTGCTAGCACCAGTAGCTCTTTGAGTATCTGGAGAATCAGAGAATTCACGAATAGCCATCATTAATCTAGCCATTCCTTCTTTTCTAGTAGTAGACTCTAAATCTATACCTGCTAATTCTCGAATCTTAATTAAATTAGAATCTGTTTTTAATCTATTTTCAAAATTAGTAATAGTATTTTGAATAATAGAAGTCTGAGACATTTTTAATAAATCATCTTCTCTTTCTCCTACTGATTTAAAAACAGAGCCAAAGAATTTAATACCTGCTCCTACAGCAGCTTCTTGATTAGTATTAACGCTATAAGCTTCTGAAGCAAAATACTTATTAAAATAACTAAGAGGTTGGTCTATTAATCTAGACTGTTCAAATTGTAAAGCTAAAGTAGAAACAAGAGATAAAACGTTAAAATCAGAATCTACAATTTCTCGGCGGCCTGCTTTAATTACTTTTCTATATTCCCCACTTCCTAAAACTAAATCAGTAGTAGTAGTGTTAACTAATAAAGTATTACTAATTACTTTACCTTCTTTAATAGAAAGAACGCCCCCTCCTTCTAAAGTAGTAAATCTATATATCTTAGGCCCACTAGCTGTTGCTATCTTAACTCTTAACTCTGTAGGGCTATTAACATCACTAAATACTTTCTCTACTTCTATTAAACCGCCACCCGTCTTCTCGGCTATATCTTGAAGATTTGTAAATAGAGTTTCAAGACGACCAATATCTACTCTACCTTCATAAATACTAGAAGAACTTAAACCTTTACCACCTCTACCAATTTCTTTTCTAGAATCTAGAAATTGACGGGCTTGCATTTTTAACTGTCCTAATTCTTCTTCGCCAGTATATAAGCCTTTATCAACTTGCCCGCTACTAATTTCAGAGGCAAATTTAGATTGGTTGATTAATTGATTAGCTAATTCTCTATTAGTAGTAGCCCTCTCTTCAGGAGTATCTCCAAATACGGCATTAGAACGCATACTAATGTTACCACTGCCTACATAGCCAGAGATAACTTCTACTTCACCGCTTTCGATGCGTTGTATAGTATCTGAAATATCATTTAAAGGGTCATAATCAGCATTATGTTCTACTGCTAAATAAGACTTAGTGTGACTGCGAGGAGTAGAAGATATTTGAATATTGCCGCTATTAACAGCAAACATTAACTTAGTTAAATATTCAGCACTAGGAGCAGAAGCACCGTATTCATTACGTAATACTGCACTAACTTCTCTTTGAGCTTGAGCTAAATCTTTAGACTTAGAAACACTATTAATAAAACTACGAACATCATGTCCATACTTAGAACCTTGACCTATAGCACCTAAATCTTTAAGACGTTGGTGTAAAGGATTTTGGATAGTTTCACGGTAGTTATGAGGGTCAACTACAGCATTAGCCCTACCTTCAATAATTAAATCTAGAACGGGTACTTGTATTTCGCTTCTAAATACAGAAGCTTTCTTTCTTAAAAAATCTTTATATTTAGCTTGGTCAGTTTCAGTATCGGGGCCCATTTCCCCAAGAAGTTGACGGTTAGCCATATAATTCTTAGGGTCAATAGTACCTGCTTTATCTGGGTCTATTTCATCTATAGAGAATAAAAATACCTGGTTTAAATTAAGTAATAAACTAGCTTGAGTCTTAGTACTAGATTTATTAATCTCATCTACTTTTTTAATTGTATTTCTTAACTGCTTAAACATTTCAGTAGGAGCAGCTATATTTCTGTTATTTGTTTGTATTATTCCTTCATCATTAGCAAATACAGCCGCCATAACAGAACGAGCTTGTAGGTATCCTAAAGTACTAGCATCGGCTCCTAATTGTCTAGCTTTTTCTATTAAACTTCCTAATTGTTGAGGAGGAGTTGTTAAAGACTCCTGCATTATTTGATTGTAATCTTCAGAAGAAATAAGAGCCCCGTTATTATTTATTGCTCTATCTAAATTATTATGTAATAAACTTATTTGTTCATAGTTACTACCTGCTTGATAAACAGAAGAACCTAGAGGGTCAGTCCAGTTCATTGTACCAATAATGGCAGTATTATCATTTAAAACAAACTTAGGGTGATTCTTCTTATCTGCCCATTGATTATTTATTTGCACCCTAGCGGCTAAGTCTTCATTACCAGGTTGTGCTAAATACTTTTTAATCATTTCTAACTGATTATAAAGTATTAAGTTAGGACCTAAAATATCATAGCCCGTATAATTAGCAGCATTAGCTTCTACTGGAGAAGCCATTCTAAGGTTAAATATAAATGGATTATCTGCAGTACGGTTAGGGTCATTAGCCGCTTGTATTATTTTAGTTAAAATTAAAGACCTTAATGTTTCATTCTGCAGTTGATATATATCTATCCATAATTGATTTTTAGACCCTTCAATCATTGCCACTGCAGGCATAATACCAGGTCTATTTACATAATTAATACCTTCTAGAAGTCTACGCCCTCTATTTAAATTATCATTATCTAATTCTGGTAAGGTACTTTCTACAGATTTAAATTGAGCCTGTCTTTCCTTTTCCCCAATAAACCTATCTACTTCTTTACTAATATGTCTATAATCATTACCTGAATTAGTTAATCCACGGCGGCTTAATTCATCTAAAGCTTGCTCTGCAAATACATAAGTTTGATTAAAACTACCATTAGTATTATTACTACTTGTATATCTGTCCTTAAATATATAATTACTAAAAGCTCCAAAACCTCCTAAGTCTTCTCCATCACTATATTGACCTGGAGTGACCCCTTCATAAGCTCTAAATAACCTACGTAAAGTTTTATTACTATCATTAATATTAGCAGCAACTTGTTGTCTAAAGTCGGAGCCAATACTTTCATTAATAGTATTTTTATAGACTTCATCCATAACCTCATCACCTAGTTCAGAACCAACAGATGAAGCGGTGCGTTGGTAAGCCTCACTAGTAAAAAAATAAGGGTCGTTTAAATCTACATTATCATCTAAATACTTTCCAACAGTATCTTTATATTTAGGATTAAAGAGTAAGTTAAATTTAGCTTGGTCTCCAAATCTACCTTCTAGATTAGAATATCTATCAAAATCAAACACAGCTTACCAATTTGTTTAATCAAGATTCATTATTTATAAATCTTGATTAAACACTGTAGGCAACCTTTACAGATTAGTATATTGGATTTCTTCTCCTTCCCAAAAAGAAGCATAAGTCATAGCAGAAATAAAATGACTTAATAATAAAGCCCAATCCCAAGCAGCTTGACTAACGGCTTGATTTCTCAATTCAATTATAAATTCTCTCATTTCTGGCAAAGGATTTTGACTGCATTCTAGAAGCTTATTATATTCTTCATCCGAAGACACTTCTAATAAATCTTCGCAGACTAATTTTAAATTATTTAACGTTAATGGTATGTGCGTCATGGCTTAATTTTCTCCTAAAAACAATAAATTAAATACTTGCCTACTATTTAACGTAGCAAGATAAATACCTTAATACATAAGAAAGTAGACAAATATTTTAAAAGTTTAAATTTAAATAAAGTATGTTTGATTTAGAATTACCTAGTGGTCTAAAAATTAAATTCAGAGCTCCAAGAGGAGAAGATAGACAAGAGGGTATCAAGAAATTTGATAGAGAAAAAGGAATCATTCCTGAAGATTACATGATGGCCAATTGTCTATTATTAGTAAATGGACAAGAAGTACATGTTAATGAATTTGATGCAGAGCCTCCTATTGAAATTATGATGCGATGGGAACTAAAAGATATACTTTACTACACTAAAGTTTTTGAAAGTATGTTCATGCTAGACGATAAAGCTCAAGAAGGAGCTATTAAGTTAGCAAAAAACTTGATGGGCGGTTCCTCTACTACAACTTCTACAACGAAGAAATAGTAGCCTACATAGAGAGTTTAAACACCTCTATGATAGGAACGTTAGATTTAAAACTAAATAGATATAACGGAACCGCCTTGACATGGGACAGAAAATATTTTATTTATGTCCCTCCAGATGAAGAATTATTTTACTTATATCAAAACTGGTTACAAGCAGTAGCTGGAAATATAAGAATGAGATTTCATATAGATAAATGGGCTGTAATTGCTTCTACGGTTTCAATGGATTTTAAGCCAGGTGGATTTATGGCTTTAGATATATTTGAGATAGAAGCAATTTATCAAGTGGTATCAGATATGATACACAACCAAGAAAAGGCCCAGAAAAAATCTGTAGATGAAATGAATACAAAGATAGAAGCTTTAAACGAGATTAGAAACCAAGGCTTTAATATTCAAAAACCTTCATTTTTTGGGGGAAACTAAATATTAATATTACTTAAATGGCTGTACAAAATAACCTTTCTGCAAAAGATTTAAACTCTATAAAACCTTCAGTAATTTATAGAAAAAGACCTGCTTACACTAATCAATTAGGAGTAGCTACATCTTATACTTCTTTTGGAGAAAGTTTTGCCATAAGTAGTGAGCCTAGTTATTCTAAACTTGTAGCTTGGGATTATGCTAGAAGAAAAGAACCTATTATTAAGCAAGGTCTAGAATTAATCGTTCTAGCTTTACTAGATAAAATAGGTTCTTATAGCCATCCCGATTCTGAAATAGATGATTTTGTACAATTAAATATATTAAATAATTTAAGTAATTGGGTTAAAGATTTAACTTACACAGCTTTATTTTCAGGTTCGGCTACAGCAGAAATAAATTATAAATATAAGGTTTTTAATTCTACAGATACTAAAGTTTGGATAGATGAATTAATTACTTATCACCCTCTTCAATTAAAAGTTATTTTAGATGACTACGGTAAATTGACAGATGGGGCTAAAGTATTTAATTCAATGTATAAATCTGGTATATGGGTACCATTACCTAGTACTGAAATAGCTCAACAAAATAAAAAGAATAGAGATGTAGTAGGCTCTCTTATTAGACTACCTAAATGGAAAAGAATAAGAGTGGTACTAAGTAATGGTAGTAATAAAATATGGGGAGAGTCATTACTCGAAACAGTGCTTCCTTACCATTTATATAAAGAAGCATTTAGAGATATGATGACTGTAGCTCTAGATAGATATGGCACGCCTCTTATTTATGCAATAGTCCCTCCATTAGATACTAGTAAAACTGTAGAAGAACCAGATGGCTCAGTAAGACAGATGAGCATGATGGAAATGACTCAAGAAGCTCTTGAAGACCTTTCATCAGAATCAGCTCTTGTTTTTACACAAGTATCTAAAGACCAACCAGTACAATTAGGAGCTCTTACTACAGGAAATAATTTCTCAGATAGTTTTATTCAAGCCATTAAGTTTTGTGATGATAATATAATTAGTGGCTTGGGTATCCCTTCTATGTTAATTAGAGGAGAGCAATCTAGTTTAGGAACAGGTAAAGCATCAGAAACACAATATGAGATTTTTGATAATTTTATCGGTTCTTTATTTGATTTAGTTGTTAATCCTTTTGTAGAACAAGTAATTGGACAATTAATCGCTTTTAACTTTGATTTAGCTACCCATCCATTAGCTATATATCCAGGTACTATAAATAAAAAACCGACTCGTACTGCAGAACTTAAAGTTATAGCAGATATGACAGACACATTTACTAAACTTGGTTATATAGACCCGTATAATGAAGTAGACTTTAACTTTGTAAGAGAATTAATTAACGCCCCTCAAAGACCTTTTACAAAATCTAAATTCGTTAATGAATCAGTAAAAGCAAAAAATCCTTCTAATAATCAAGAAGAAGTTAAACAAACCAAAACTCCTATTAACTCTAATAAACAAAATAATAATAGCTCTAAACTAATCAGTGTTAGAGCTACTAATAAGTAATTATTTACTTTTATACTCTACAATCCTAGCCCTATAATTAAGCCAAGCATCTCTCATAATTAGGTGCTTGCATCTATTCTTTTCTTTCTGTCCATATAAGAAATCCTCACAAGAACAGGTGTACTCTGTTATTTGATACTCAGTACCATCTGGAGCTACACACAACCATCCATTTTCCAAAGCAATAATTATATAACCTTGCTTAAATAGCTCTGCAAAAATATAAGCATCATAAACCTCTTGTATAGGGGCCCATAAATTTTTAAATAAATTAATTTTTGCCTTTCTTCCTTTTATATCTAATAGCTTAAAAGTTAAATAATTTTCTTTTAATTCTATATCTTCAATGTGATTTAGAATTTTAGTCTTTAATGCTTCTAAAATAAATAACTTTTCTATATTCATAATTCAATTACTCCTACTATTACTATGTTTTATTGTGTTATCGAATTACATATGATGCATTTGTACTATGTACTAAACAAAAAATAAAGTGTTTAAGTTATAACAGCTTATGTCTGAAGATATCAAAAAAGAGATACAAACAGAAGAGGAAAATAAAGAAAATATAGATTCTATAGAAGAGGATAATACAGATCAAGTATTATCTGCTACTGCTTACATTGAAACTGCTACATCCGCATTAATAAAACATCTTCAAGAAAGAATTGCTAAATTAGAAGCGGCTTTAAAAAATAAAGAAGAAAAAAAAGAAGAAGATGAGGATAAGAATGAGGATGAAGAAGACAAAAAAGAAGATGAAGTAGGACTTACCTATTTAAGCGAACTAGCTCCTCAATTTATAGAGAAATTAAGTAATGGATATGTAAAGGTACCCATTGCTATAAAAGGTAAATTCAAACATGGTAAATACAATAATATTTCTTTTGATGATAAAGACTATGAAGACATCAAAAGAAATTTTAAAGAAGGTGTATTAGGCTTTTCCTCTTATTTAACTTACGGACATTCTATTGAGAATGGACTTAAAAGCTCAGATGAATTTGTAGAAAGAAGTAGAGCTATAGATGCAGAGCGCAAAAAAGGAAACTTAGTAGATTTAACTACTGAAGCAGTACAAGACAAAGAAGTTTTATTTGGATTATATCAATCTCCTGAAGAAACTTATGACTTAGTTAAAAAAGGAGAATATGAATATAGTTCAGGCGAATTTATTAGAAACTATCAAGATAAAGTAACTGGTAAAAATCTAGGAACTGTACTTGTAAGAACAGCTTTAACTAATTCTCCTTTTCTTCCATTCAATGAAGTTAAGGTAGAGGCTTTATCAAATAATTCTAATTTAGATGTAAATAAGGAAGAAACAGAAACAAGCCTACAAAATGTTACAAATTTTGTGATTAAACTATCAGCAGAACCTATAAAAAACGACACAAATTTAAATAAAATAAATATGTCAGAATCGAATGCAATTAATGAAGCGGTACAAAGCGCTTTAGAAATGCAGCAGCCTTCTACTAATACTGAAGCAGTAAAGGAAGAACCAAAGGCCGAAGATTTCAAAGTCGAAAGTACTAAAGAAAAAGTAGAAGCGGTTAATCCTGCAAATCAATTTGATGTTAATAAACTAATTGAGCAGGTTAGCAGTGTATATAAAGAACAACTAAAAACGCTACAAGCTCAAAGTGCTCAAGTTATTGAAACTCTAAGAGGAGAAATTAATTCTCTTAAAGAAGATATTAATAAGCAACAACAAGTTTCTCAAGCTTTTTCTAATTCTTTATCGCAGCAACAAAAGCAATATAGAAATAACGAATTAGTTACCAAAGGAGTAAGTCCTGCTTTAATTCAAAAATTCAGTCAAATTGAATCTTCTCTTGAATTAAATGGTAATTCCACTTCAGTTATTAAGTTGTCTAATTCTAATAATGAAGTTGTTGAAAAATCTTTAGTATCTGCTATTGAAGAATTGTTAGTTGAAGCAGTACATAACGAACCAGTTGTAGTCGAGCAATATGGTCAATCTATGTCTATTACTCATGCTAATGACTTTGTAAGTTCTTTACAGGGTTTAATCAACAGTAATAACGAGAAAAACGTAAAGTTGATGTCTGTTAAATAGAAGACTAAAGACTAAATAAATTAACTATAAATAATAACTAAAATATGGTTTTACCAGCTCCTTCTCCTTATAGTTTTTCGCCTTTAACTACTGCACCAGTTGTAGTAGCTAATGATAATCTTACAGGCGAACCAATTTTTACTCAATTAGCCAAATCTATTGTTCCTCAATTAGGACAAACAGGAGTATCTGAAATATTCCCTGATGAAACTATTGAAGAAAGAGTAGTTAGAATTGAGCAGCATTTTGAACCTACTGACACTATTTTCCCTGTAGTAGAACCAGGTAAGCCTGACCTATTCTTAAATGATGAAGAAGGGTTTAGAACGATTCGCTACGTGCAACCTCTTTATATTCGTCGTTCTTTTACTATTTCTCACGCAGAAATTAATTATCGTATTAAACCAGGTACGATTAATGAACGTTGGAATCCAGGAGAACAAATTCAACGTAAGATGACCCGCGTTCTTAAACAACAACGCCTTACTTGGGATGTCTTCCGTATTATGACTCTCCTAGGTGGTATTAATTATACTGACTCTCGTACAGGCGTTCCTGTTAAAGCTCCGGCTCAAATCCCTATCCACAACATCTGGAATTATAACGTTACTAGTGGCTACCGTGGACGTAATGAAGCTTCTTTCTTCCGTTCTGTAATAGACACTAATGCTCAAGAAGCTCCTACTAGTGCAGGTGTACCATTTACTCATCCTGATGCAGCGATTGTAGACTTCTTCCTTAGATTTAGCCGTTGGTTTTCTGAAACCAATAAATGTAAGATTACCAAAGCTTATATTGGCCCTGAATTAAGAGATGTCATTGTTAATAACAATGAAATCAAACTATCTCTAGGTGGTTATATTCCTAAATGGAATGTAGCAACTGGAGACCGTTCACCTGGACCCGAAGGTGGTTTATTAGTTCCTTCTGGTGGAGTAGGTAATCGTTCATTAACAGGAGCTATTAGCTTAGGTAATAATGGCGACCTATTAGCAATTGCAGGTATTCCAGTAATGGTAGTAGACCTAGAATTTAAAGACCCCGTTGATGGAGTTATTAAACGTCTATGGCCTAAGAACAAAATTGTATTTGTTTCTGAACAAGACAATGATGGTACCCGTGAAATGCCTGGACGTACTCAATATTGTATTTCAGAGAATTCAGGAGGTCGTCCTGGTCTTTGGACTCGTACTGAGAATGAAACAAGAATTCCAGCAGCTCCAGGTATGGCAGTTCAGATTGGTAACGCAGGTATGCCTTATCTAGTTTATCCTCATAGAGTAGCACACGTTAACGTTGCAACTCCTCAGCAGATTAACGATAGAATCGGCGTTCCTGGTGATGTTTACTGGGGTACTTTCTAAATAAAACTTAAAAAATATCTAAATCTTTAAATATGCCTATCTTAAACACAAATCAACTATTACCTGGAGGTCTAACTCCTAACTTAGACCTACCTTATGTAGTTAGTACCGTAGGAGATAAACCTACAGCCGCAGTTAATAGCACTACTACTACTCAAGTTGATTTTACTGCTGGTAAAATCTTCTTTGATGGTATTCCTTTTGCAGTAAACAATCTAACTCTAAACCTAGCTAGTTTAGGTTCTCTAGTTAGTAATGGACAGCGTTTTCTTGTAGCATTAGTACCTACTTATGTAGAGCCTACAACTACTTCAGCTGCTATTACTGCAGGAGTTAATTATACAGTTAGTTATAACGACAAAGGAGAAGCTTTAGCTCGTCTATTTATAGACCCTGCTGTTAAAGCACAAGCTGATAGTTTTGGAGGATTTGCTACTCTTCAACAAAAAGTACTAGATGGCATTGCTAGTCAAGCCGAACAAGCTGCTTTTTATAGTTACTCAGTAGCGCAAGAAAAACTAGCCGACCCTCGTTATATGACTACGGTATTAACTCCTACAGGTTTAGGGTTAATTCTAATTGAAATTCAGCCTCAGCAAAATTACTATAACGAAAACGTATTACTAACAAAAACTGAAGGAGAATTTAATCAGTTATTTAGTAGAATTAACAGCCCTCTAGTAGAACGTAAAATTATGACTACTGCAGAAGCTGCTACTCGTTATAATAGTAAACTCTTTGTAGTTAAGTCTGCTAAAGGTTATACTTCATTAGCTAATGCTCAAAACGATACAGGTGGAACTAATCTAACTCCTCCTAACTGGACGGCTGCAAGTTCTACTCATGTAGCAGTTAACGAATACTTTATGACCTCCGCTATCTCTTACGGACATAGAGGAAATAAACCTAAAGTTCTACGTTATATAACTAAAGAAGATAGCTTGAACTTAACTGGACGTATTAAACCTCTTTATCTAGAAGCGGATTATGCACGTAGTCGTTTTGCTCCTATTAGCGTACTAACTAAAGAGCCAGACATTCTTCCTCTTGTAGATGTTACGATGGGTGCTACATTAACAATTAATGAACATCTTAATACCGTACCAGCTTAATTTAGCTTGATTTCTGTAAGATAAGTAAGGGATAATTAAGTATTCCTTACTTATTTTTTATTTAATTTATTTAAAAAATTTAATTATGATTAGAGTTTTAGTATTAAGTCCTTTTACTTATTTCAATAAATATTTATTAACTGGAGAGTCTCTATATTTTGACCCTAAAGAAGAAAGTCAGTTAAAAGAATTAAAGCAATTATTTTCAGTAGGTTCAAGTTATAAAGATTACTTAGCTCCTTTTGATGAGTCTGGAATTCAAGGAGATTTAATTAAATTATTAACAAATCCTATTGAAGCAGAATCAGATAAGATTTCTATTAAAGGCGTTGATTATATAGAAGAAATTAAGAATAATACGTCTGCTCAAGTAGATGATGTACAAAGATTAGAAAATTATTTAACGCCTCCTCAAGAAGCTAAAGAAAATATTTATATTAAAGAAGCTCTTGAGAAAGCTGGAATAGAGGTAGAAGGATTAGAAACAGAAAAAGAAAGTAGTCCTAATACCTCTTTTCTAGAAGTAGAGAACGTTAATTATAATGAAGACTTTAATAAAGTTAAAGAAGATACAGTAGAGAAGAACTCCGAACTAGAAGAAGTAGTAGAAGAATTAAAAGAGTTAGTAACAGAATTAGAAGAAAGTGCCCAAGAAGAAACAGAACAAGAAGTTAAAGTTTATAAGTATGATGAATTAAAAGAAATGCATTATACTGAAGTACAAAAAATAGCTGAAAGTATGGGGCTTACTTATATTACTAAAGCTGAAACTATTTCTTTAATTTTAGATAAACAAAAGATTAATAATTTAAAATAGATGCCTGCTTCTATATTCTTTGGGGATACAGCAAACTTAGACACTTTTGATAATCAATCTATAAATGATTATTTAAATAGTGGATTAGTAAAAACTTCTTTTGTTCAAATGGTAACATCTTATAGTGTTATTCTTGGACAATATAGAAATAGACAAGACGAAGTTATAAATATAGCTCTTCGTCAAGTATATCCCCGTATAGCTCTTATACTAGCAGCTGCAAAAGATGATAAAGGGTTTTATCGTTTTTCTTCTAAAACAGATATAACTGGTACTGATACTGATGATACTATCAGAACTAATGTTAATAAGTTTCTAACTAACCCTAACAACCCTTTTAATGAAGGAATATTAGCCGCTGCTTCTGCATATACGGCGGCTTTTCTTATTCGTTCTATTCCTCTTAATACTGATATTAAAAATATAGATTTAGGAGATAATTTAGAAGAACAAGCTATTAAAGATATAGAGAGAATAATAGAACTATTAGCTAGTGCTAGTGCTTCTTCTATTGGATTAGATAGCGGCGGCGTTACTACTCGTAATAATAGTATTTATCTTACTCTTGATATTAATAAATCTACTATTCCTGCTAATCTATTTGATGCAACTACTGACTCTGAAGGTAATGAAATTCCTTTAGATGGTTCTATTGATTTTGATAAAGTAAGAACTAATAATATCCCTACGGTTAATGTTAAACAACTACAAAGTATAACAGTACCAATAGGTAAAAAATGTTTTGGTTGGGTTTACTATTCTACTAGGGAAATAGGACTCACAGAACCTTATAAAGAAGAAGCTATTTTTGAAATTAATACGGGCGATACTGTAGATAAAATTACTTCTAATCTTTCTGATACTATAAATAATGTAACGTTACAAAACGTAAACATAGGAAGACAAGCAAATATATTAGCGGCCCCTAATATTGAAAGAAGCACGAGTAAAAAGATAAAGATTGGATATTTACGTAGTGATTTATACCCAGAAGGAAGTGAGTATGATAAAAGAATAGGAGGATTTAGTTATTCTCCTGAGATAAGTTATATAGACTTTGCTGCTAGAAGGAATGATACAGCAGTTACTAATGATATATTAATTGTTGGATTTTATACTATAGATAGTGCTGTAGACTTATCGCCTTATTTAGGAAGAGTAGGTAGTTCGGCTAGTATTGCATTAGGTAGTATAAGAAGAAGCGGTTTAAATTATGTAGAAGGGTTATTAATTGGTAGTAGTAGTAATTATATAAGATTTAGAAAAGAAAGCCCCGTTTCATTATTAATACAAGTAGAAGCAGGTAAAGTACAAACAGATTCTACAACGACAAAAGATTCTAAAGAGACTACTTATAGTCCAGATACTTTCTATTTTCAATTAGAAAACAATATTAGAAATACTCCAATACAAATAGCACCTGATGTAATTATACAACCAGGTCAAGCCTTTCCAATTAACGGAACGATTAAACTAAGAATATCTACAACGCACCCATATAATCTTACAGAACTATTTCCTTATGTAAATGAAGATGACGGTACTATACAAATAGGATTAGAAAATGTAACTAGTGCTGAAGAAGTAGCAGAAGAAGTATTAAAGGCACTATATATTCTTAGTCCTTATACAGAAGTAATAGGAAGTTTAGCTTTTCCTAATGCGGTGCAAATTAGTAATTTTAGATTGACTAAAGAAGAAATAAAAGAAGTAGTAGATTTATTTTTATTAGACGACCTTATTATTACAGGTACTACAGTTAATCCACTTTTACCTACAGACCCTAATTACGACCCTAACTTTATATCAGAGACGGTAATAATTAGACCGCTTAAAATAGCTACAGGAAATGTAATCCAAGCCCGTACTGATTATAAACCTTATTCTCGTTCTATTGTCGTATCTGCCACTATGCTTGAAGTTAAAACGACTAAAACTAATACTACTACAGATGATAAAGATAAATTACCTAATAATGAAAAATATGGAGTTGCTAAAACGGTAAGAACAAAACCCTCCCGTATTATGCAAAACGCTCTCGATAAAATAGATAAATTATATAAAGTTTATTAATTCTAATGTGGTTAAGTCCAGTATATCCTTCAGTACCTTTATTAAATATAGCTTTATTTAGATACTTATTTAATCATCCCCTTTTTATAGAACCATTAGTAGTACATCCTATTACTGGTCAACATGTGCCAGTAGCTAATTATAGACAAAAAGATGGGTTCTCTTCATTACCAGGATTATTATGTTCTATATATCCTGCAAGTGGAGGAGCTGTTACAGCAGAATCTGCGCCTACTGCTACTAATGTAACTGCAATACTTAATAATAGATATAACCTTTCAGAATCTGGACACCAAGAAGTTTTATATCATTTTATTTGTAAATTTACTTATAACTTAGAAGTAGCTTTTGACGATTTAACTAAAGCAAATTACGAACCGCTTATTAGAGTACCTACCGAAGCTATTGTTTATAAAGACCAAATAGACTTTGCCTTAGAACATAATAGAACTAATGTAAATTTATATTTAGATATTCCTAGTTTTATTATTGGAAGTTATATGGAATTAGCAAGACTTGCTTTTCAAGACCAAGAATATAGAATAAATAAATTTGACTTTCCAGGTATACATACTATAGAAGTATTGCATTACAATTGCCCTACTCAAATATGGGAACAAGGAACTAATATTATTGCTAATTTTGGATATCTTTATTTAAGGTTAACCGGACATTTAAGTAGAGGATGGAGAGACCATTTAAGATTTCCTCTTCAAGAAATTAAAGTTAAACATGAAGACGATAAGTAAAGCTTAGAAATAGATAAATTAGCCTACAAATATACTAATTGCGTCTGATAGGTTTTTAGCAGACGATAAGAGAATTTATAGATATTTAAATTTAAATATGCCAATACCTTATGTATCATTTACTGAGGTTGACACTGGAATTAGTGCTCTTCAACCCAGAGTTAAAAATAGAATAGGTATAGTAGGTGAATTTAGTAGAGGGCCTGCTAATATCCCTACTTATATTACTGGATATACTGACTTTGCACAACGCTACGGTTCTGATATTGCTCAAGGTTCTTTAGCTTTTCAAGCAGCTTATGACCAATTAATACCTGAGAATGCTAACTTTGCCTTAGTTAGAGTATTAGGAAGAGGACAGTCTGCAAAAGGCTCGGCTATTTTCTTAACTGGTACTACAACTAAAGAAGTTACTTTAACTCTAACACTTACTTTTATAGGAGAAGTTACAGAAGTAACTTCAAATATTTATGCTCAAATAGTTAGTAGCGGAACTTATACAGGAACAAGAATTGGTAGATACCATTTTAAAGTAACCAGTGTTACAGCTAATGTAGCTACTGTTAAATATACTTTAAAAGAAATTACTGATGGTAGTTCTATTGATTGGGATACTGTAACTACTAGTATTAGTGTAGACTTAGCAGCAGATGCTGGTTTAGTTAAAGATATAGAAGATGGTGTAAAACTAGCTTTTGGAGTAACAGGTCAGACGGATGATATTGAATTAGACCTTAATGATACTTTTACTGTAAGAGTTAATAGTTATAGTTACCCTATTAGTTTAGATAAAGGTTTAGTAGTAGAGCAAGTTTTAAACATCATTATCCAAGAAATCTCAGGTAGAGGGGTTATTGGTGCTGTTACTAAAAATAATAATGAAGATGGATTTATATTTGAGTTAGATAATGGCTTAGAAGGCAGATTAGGTAACAGATATAAATATAACTTTGTTTTAGATGACAATACAGCTGGGTTAAGTGTTACGCCTAATACTCCTACCTCTATGAACGGTGGTTTAGATGGCCCCCGTCAATCTTTTAGAGATTTTTATAATACAGAAGGTGAAGCTGTATTAAGATTACAAGCCGTAACTGAAGGAATCTGGGGAGATGGTTTAGAAGTATCTATTACTTCTATTGAAGCTGATAGATTTAGACTCTTAATTCAAGATACTAATGCTTCTAAATTTAATCCACCTTTAGAATCTGAAAGCTATATTTTAGACTTTAAGAGTACAGATAATAATGGAGAATTAACACAACTTAGAACTTCTAAATATCTAAGAGGTTTCTTCTTACCTAAGTTTAATGCTGTAACTAGCGGCACCAATAATTTTGCAGCTAGATTGTTAAATACTCTACCAACAAGACTAGCACCTGCAGATACTGCAATAGTTGATACTGATGACCCAAGACATCCTTCTTATTTTGGAAGTTCAAAACTTAGAGCTATTCCTTTAGAAAATGGATTTGACGGTCCAGTTATTACAGATGAAGACTATATTCAAGCTTTAAGAGCTTTTGAAACTTTCCCAGTACATATAGTAATGTGCGCAGGACGTTATGATTCCTTTAACGTACAAACATCTTTAATATCACATTGTGAAAGAGCTTCTGAACTAGAAGGTTTAAGAGTTGGTATTTTAACCGCTCCTCCAAACTTAACCGTAGAACGTTTACGTTCTGAAATGTTAGGTATAGACTCTCAAAGAGCAATTAAAGTTGCTGGTTGGTGTAGTTATGCGGGACAACCTAATGCACCTGCTTTTGCAATACCTGCTGCTGCTTTCTATGCGGGTAAACTATCCGGTACTCCTTATTTTGCTTCTCCTTCAGCTGTAGGGTTAGTAGGCCCAGTACTTGGTTTAGTAGATGTAGATACTAGAGGGTTATCTAAAAAGTCTTTAGATTTATTTGAAGAAGCTGGATATGAAATCTTAGGACTAGACCCTGCAAGATTGAGTTATACCTTCTTTACTGGAAGAACAACTTCTAAATCTCCTAATTGGTCTAAAGTTTATTATCGTAGAACGTTTGATTTTGTAAGACAAGATTTATTCTTGTTACTTCAAGATTATAAATCTAGACCTCATACTCAATTACTAAGAGCTCAAATAGCTTCTTCTATTAATAATTACTTTAATGAATTAGTTAGAAGAGCTGAGATTGTTAACTTCAAGCAAGCAGTAATTGATGGCTCTAATAATAGTTTTGATACTTATTATGCTAATCAGCTAAACGTATCTATATCCTTCTTACCTTTAGCTGCTGCAGATTTTATCAACGTTACTCTATTAAGAGATAACGCTTCTGGTGAAATTGTGTTTGGTGGTTAATTTTTAATTTAAACTTATTAAAGAAAAATTATGGTTTTTAATGGTGGTACTTCTTTAGGTAACTCTACTTCTCAAGGTAGTTCTTTAGGTGGTCTTTATAGCCCTCCTGTTAATAACTTTGGACTTGATCCATTGCAAGGCTTTGACTTTGAAGTGTGGGTACAAGATACTTATACAGGCGGTGTTGCTTGGTTTGGTAAATTTCAATCTCTTACGGTATCATTCCGTGATGCTACAGAGACTTATTTAGAACTAGGACAAAGACTTCCTATTTATCTTAATGGTGAAATTCAAATTGCTTGGGTTCTTGAACAAGGTCTAGTTGATATGGCTTTTGTACAACGTACTTTTGGCGTAAGTGTTATGGCTCGTAACCAGTTACTTGCTAGAGGCCCACGTTTTCATATTTGTTTTGACTCTTATGCTGCTGATTTAGTAAGAGAGGAAAATAATAATAACCCTCGTAATACAAGCGACTTAGTAGGTCGTATGGGTGGAGCTGAAAATTCTATTTTTAATAGAAGCAATCAATTATTCCCTAAAGAAAATCGTAAAGCTCAAGGCCGTTACGAACTAGTCAGATGTAAAGTAGACTCTGTATCTGCTGGATTTATGCCTGGTCGTAGAGTAGTTGGTGTTCGTTGGGAAGGAGTTTGTGAAGGTTACATTTATGTAGACCAAACTCTTCAAGAATTTAAGAAAGAGACAAGAGGTGGTAGTGTTAGAACTCCTAACTCTTATGGTTCGGCTAACCTTGTTAGAAATTACACTTAATATAATTTAGTTTTAAACTAATATAAACCTAAATTAAGTTATTGAAATCTCTGTATAATATACGGAGATTTTTTATATTTATTAAATTAAATTAATTATGTTGATTTGGACCCCTGGAGCACAAATACCTGCAGCTGTAATAACACTTGCTTCTGGAAATAAAGGAATACAACCTATAGTATTAGCTTCTCAAAAATATAAAACTAATTTTAGAAACGATAATCTTTGTGATAATAACGACCAAGATTATTATAGTCCTTGGGTTATTAAGAATATAGAAGTATCGCTTCAGAGAGATTGGAGTGTTAGTATGGCTAGAATTATTTTAAGTTGTACTATTAATAATCCAGAGTTTGCTTTATTACCTCCTCTACCAGATGTTAGTGCTTATCGAGGGGGCGATTATCCTTATCTTAGTGAAGAAGATGAGTTAAGAATCTATCTAGGTTATGTTCCTAGTCCTGAAACGGTACTAGATGCTGATTTATTAACTGAAGTTCCAATTAATCTAGTAAGTACTTTAGATAAAGAAGCTGTAGATAGTTTAGGGATTAAGGATACTTTTAATAAAAATGCCTGTCTTGCTCCTGTATTCTGGGGCTTTTTAGAGAAAGTAGAATATGAAGGTTCTGCTAAAGGTGTTCAAGCTATTCTATCTCTTAGAGATAGAAGTCGTGTATTTTCTGATACTAGATTATTACGTTTAGAATCTTTAGCTGGAGTGCTTAATGTAGAAGATAATGCTGAAGATGGAGCAAATACTGAAGAAAGTAATACAGATAGAGTAAGACTTCTATTAGATATAGCTAATCTTACTAGTGGTGCAAAAATAACTACTAATGATGGTAAAGAAGAAAGAAGATTATGTTGGCGGCCTGTTAAACAAGGTTTAAAGGTAATTGGTTATGAAGGTGAAGGTGAAGATTTAAAATTAATCCCTGCTACTATGAACGGTGTAGAAATAGAAGACCCTAGCCAATGGATAAGAGTGGCTTCTTTAATTCCTATGAATAAAGAAGGAGACCCTAGATTTCATGTTTGGGTAGAAAGACCTCCCCTTACTAAAGGATTTGTTAAAGCTACTTTACAAGTTATTAATAAAACACCTATTGAAATTATTAACCATTTAGCAACTACAGAAGAAATCCCTATTGACTTCTATTGCTCTCATGTAAATGGTGATTTTATATTCGGCCCCCGTGTTCTTGATACTTCAGGTTTTGAAGATGAACTTCGTGCTTATAGAACTTATTATTTTTTAACCTACCCTAAAGAATTACCTACTCCTCCAGCTCCTAATAATATGATTATCTCTATGAGGGTTCTATCTTCTAGCTTGGGGACTTATAATCATTTTATTATTACAGATAGTAACGTAAACAGTTCTAATAGTACTACCCTTGAATATACTCAGTTATCAGTACAATTCTTAGCACAGAAATATAATAATAGAATTCCTAGTCCGCCTTGTAAAACTCAAATAGTTATGGATGGTTCGTTAAGAACTTATCCTAATATGGAAACAGGGGCCGCACTTATAGCACTTAATGCAGCGCGTAGATGGACAAGAGATGTAAATGGTATTCAGTTAGAATTATTAGGCGACCCTACCTTATATCCTTCTGAAGCAATAAGAGTATATAATACAGGGCTTCATGATTATAATACTGTAACTACTTGGGATGAAAAAAGAAATTATAGTAGTTATCTTAAATCACAAGAGCAATTAATTAATGCAGCTGATGCCGCTAAAGAAATCCCCCAAGAAGAAAAAGTCTCTCAAGGGGTTCCTGCTATAGATAAAATTATTACTGACTTTAGCCACCCTGAAGCAAACTCAGGTAAGTATTATACTGACATCGCTAAACTTAAACTACCTATCTATAAGATTAGACAAATACAACATAAATTCTCTAGTCAAGGAGCTTCTAAGGGATTCACAAGCTTGACGATTTGTGTAGCAGATTACTAAGTAAAAGTTATCAATGAGTAATTTATGGATAACTTTTACTTCTATAAATAATTTAATAACTTCAGCTTGATTAAAGTAATAAGAAGACGTTAATTCTTCAAAAGAGCAGTAATTAAACGGTTCTATTTCTCTTGCTTCAATTTCTCTATCTAGAATTCCAAGCCGCCAATAAATAGAGTATTCTAGTTTTGTATTATTTTTAATTTCTTTATCTATACTATATTGAACATCTATTAGAGCTTTTGTTCTAATAGCGTTTATATAGTCTCCAAGTTTAAAGTCAAAAACTTTACTAATAAGGTCAAATTTATGTATAACTTTGCAAATCTTATAAGTTTTAATCTCAGGTTTATTCATGAGTTTTTCCTTGTGAAATAATGGTAGTAGCTGTAAGAATGAATAAATCTCTTAACAGAGTAAATATAGTCTTGGTTTAATTCTTGCATAATAAATCTTCCTACCTTTTGTTTATAATAAAATATTAACTTGAATTCGTATATAACTTATATAATTAAGCATTTATAGTTGTGGTAGATGTATATAAAACAGTAGAGACTAAATCGGGAAAGATTAATAACGTTTTAAATTTTATAAATAATAATAATTTTTATTTTGCAATAGGGCGGTCTTTTCCTTGGGATGATGATGAAGACCCTCCTGTTCCATCTAGTACAGCTAGACAATTAGATGATGTTATTTTATATAAAAAATGCATGTATGCGGCTCCTGTAGTCCAATCAGGCTGTGGAACTGTACAAGTAACTAATTGTGGAGATTTCTTTTTTAAAGGAGACACTTGGGAAGTAATAGATTTAGAGAAAACCCCTGATAGTGTATTAGAAGAAATCGACCCCTCTTTTATTCTAATAGAAGGAGTATTAGAAGCTAGAGAATATACTCAGTTTAGAAGTATGGCTTTATTTATGAATTTATCTTTTGTAGCAGGAACTAATGTAAATAAACTTACTTATTCTCCTTCAGAAGTTTCTAGTACAGGAGTAATGTATAGAGTAGTTTATCATACTCCTATTATTAGTACCCCTAATAAAGTATGTCGGCTTAAGATGTTGATAAAATTATAAATATTATGACTCTGTTTAATTATAAAAAAGACCCTCAATATCCTGATAGATACTCTAGAGATAAAAAATGGGTAAAGGTTTTACCAGTAGAAGGTAGACCTTTTCAAAGTGCAGAATTTATAGAAATACAAAGTATTTTACAAGATAATATTAAACAGGGTTTTAATAGTTTATTTGACAATGGTGCTGTCTTAAGTGGCCTAAAATTATCTGTTATTTTTCGTGGGGATACCTCTCTAGATGTTCAGGTTACTAATGGTCAATGCTATATTGAAGGTTTTGTTTTAGATGTATTAGGAGGTGTAGTTACTGTACCTTCTACTGGAGATTATAATATCGGTCTTAGATTTTTTGAATCTATTCTTACTCCTAATGAAGATTCAACTTTAAGAGACCCTATTAAAGGTGGGGCCCTTTACGGTACTGAAGGGGCTTCTCGTTTAATCTGGGATAGTACTCTTGTACTTAATGATAAAGAAGCTTATACCATAGGTAAAGTATTAGATGGTAACTTAATTCAACCAGATAAAAGCCCTTTTAGCAAAATAGATAGAATATTAGAACAATATACTTATGAAAGAAGCGGCCACTTCTGTGTAAGAGGTTTAGAAGTAAGCGCTAGAATTATTGAAGCAACTGTTACTGAAAATTTACAACAATTAAATAGCTTAGAAGTAAACGTTAGTGAATTAGAAGATGTAGTACAACAAACTCTATCTGATACTACTTCTTCTTTAAATGAGGTTTTAAGTTTAAGAGAACAAGTAAGACAAGCAGAAGTAAATGTAGCCGTATCTCCTACAGTATCTAATCAGAATATATTAGTTAATTTAAAAAGAAACTTACAAGATGCTGAGAATAGATATACCAAAGTTACTAATCTCTATTTAGATAAACAGAAAACTTTAGAACAGAATAAAAATAACTTATCTCAATTAAAAAGTAATTTATCAGATAAGGTAAATATTACAGTTAATCCTGGCGTAGCCTATATTCTAGGAAGAAGAGTATCAATAAACTACCCTTATAGTATAAATGTAAATCGTACATTAGATATAGCAAATGTAGACCAAGCTGTATTTACTTATAGTGGGGATACAGCTAAGAGTGTAAGAAGTATAGACTTAAAAGCTAGTTTTACGCAAATATTATCTAGTAGGACTAGAGTTATATTTAAATTTGCTTCATTAAAAAACGGAGAACTTTATACAAATATTCAGGTATCTTTATTAATACCAAATACAGTAACTAACGTATCTACTTTAATTGATTATATTGTTAGTGAATTTAATAAAAGATATTCTGAAGCCCCTAGTGCTGGGGTTATTTTTACTTCTACTTCTAACTTATCTCAAGCTAATTTAAGAGCTGTAATTAAAGATAACTTAAGTATTTCTAAATCTAGAACTTCAAACTTTGATGTTGTTTTTGAATCTACTACTATTAGTAATATTTCTAATCAGATTAATATAGTAACTGTTTTTGAAAGCTTAATAAATAATCAGTATGTAGAAGATACTAATCTTATTTCTTTTGATATAACTAATGCTAATTTAGCAGGAGGAGGTCAAAGTAGAGATTTTGTTTTAGGTCAACGCCCAGTAAAAGAAATAACTTCTTTAGTGGCTACTTTAGAAGAAAGACAAAAGCCCTTAATTAGAGGGGCTGTTCCAGGAACAGCAGATAATTTAGCAGATGATACTGTTATCTCTATAAGCCAAGTTACCCAGGGAGATAATACTTTTATAGAAGGTGTAGACTATGAACTTATTAATCAATCTCAAATTGATTGGAGTCTATTAGGAGATGAGCCTGCTAGTGGTACTACTTATTACGTTACTTTTACGTATACTCAAGCTTTAGTTGAAAATACTGATTTTAAATTAGATAGAACTAAGGATTCTATTACTTTTATAGGAAAAACTCCCGCCCCTAATAAAACTTTTACTGTGGATTATAGCTACTATTTAGCAAAATCCGCACTTGTCACTCTAGATAGTAACGGCGTTGTTTCTGTTCTTCTCTCTTCTACTTCTTCTAAAGAACCTATACCTCCTACAGCTAGTACAGATGTATTAACCTTAGCTAGTTTAACATTATATGCAAATGAAGTAAAAGTTAAAAAAGGAGAATGCAGTCCATTTACATTTAAAGAGATAAGAGAATTAGTAGAGCAAGTAAAGAAAAACCAAGTTAATTTAGAGTTATTAAGAGTAGATAACTTAGGATATAGAACTGCCTTAAAAGAAATAGGCGGCAATCCTATAGGTATGTTTAATAATAATTTACAAGACTTTTCTAAAATAGACTTAGAAAATACCCAAGCTAGTTTTAGTATTTGTCCTATTACACAATCAATAGGAGTAGATTATAAGCAAACAGATTTACCTTTAAAGTATATATCTGGTGGAGTAACTACTAAGAATCCCTTAGATAAAATTGCTTATGTTACCTTAGCTTACACACAAAGTCCTTTAATTACTCAAAACAGGAAGACTTATAGTTTTTTAATAAATAATATAACTCATCCTAAAAGAGGAAAAGTATATATAGATAGTCCTTTAGTCTTTAATAATAGAAATTTAAGAAGACTAACTCCTTGCGATAACTTGGTATATTTAACTAACTTAGCGACTAGAACTTCAGCCTCTGCCCCTATATGGTTAAAAAATATATCTAATAATATAAGAGTTCAGTTTGTAGATGCAGGTAATCAAGTTATTAACTCTTTAAAACATGGAGTAGCTATACCTTGTTTAGGAGAAGATACTAGTTTTCTAAATGAGCTATTTAAAACTGGTAGTAATGCTCCTTTAACTATTCAAGTAAGAATAGAAGAATTAGTACCTAACTCTCAACCTTATAAAGTTTATTTAGCAGGACAACAACTAAAGACTATCTCTAGCTCTCCTATTTATTTTAGTGCTCTTGAAATTAATACTTTAAAGGCTGATGCTAACGGAGTTATAGAAGCATTTATAACCTTACCCTCTAATTTAGGTTTTGGTACTCATTTATTAGAGTTTATATCTTCAAATGGTTATGCTAAATCATGTCTAAGTATTTATAATAATTTAGCTACTCAAACAATATTAGGAGCTATAAGTACTTGGCAGCAAACATTACCTCAAGTAACAGCAGATGAATTTGTTCCTTTAATAGGAGAAGATGTAGTAGAAAGAAGTTATCAAATAGCAACTGAAGTAACTAGTCCTGGGGTACTACCTCAGATTATTAATACTACCTCTAGTGTAGAATTACAATTTCCTTCTAAATACGAGCCTCTGCTTCAAACTTTTAAAGTACCAACTGACTGCTTTATAACTCAAGTTTGGCTTAAATTTAAATCTGTAGATAATCCTGATGATATTATTGTCTATCTTAGAGAATCAGTATTAGAAGAGCCTACAGGAACTCTTTTAGGAGTAGCTAATACCAATTACATAGAAGAAACCCCTTCTGGCACTATTTGGAGCCGCTTTGTATTCACTCACCCTATTGCTCTTAAATCAGAAAAAGATTACTGTTTTAGTATAAATACTTACTCAGAAGGATTTGAAATATATAGTTCTGTTGTAGGAGATAGTGATATAGAAACAAGTAGTGTAGTAGGCGACCAATTATATTTAAAAGGCACTTTATTTAAATCTAGAGATGGTATATCTTTATCTCAACAATTAAAAGAAGATTTAACTTTTAGCATATCTTCTGCTAGATTTAGCAATTCTACTATCGTAAGTTTAGGTAGTTATGGTATCTTAGATAACTTTACAAATATAAATGCTTTCTGTTTGAATCTAAGAGAAATAATTCCTACAGATACTTCTATAACTTATGAGTATAGAGAAATAGGCGGTAGGTGGAATAATTTTAAACCAAATGTAGTAGTTTGTTTAGGTAGAATAGCTGGAAGTATAGAACTAAGAGCTAAATTAAATACAAGTAATACTAATGTAAGCCCTGTCATATCTTTAAAAGGCTCTACTGTTACTTTATACAGTAATAATTCTAAAGGAGTTATTATTTCCAAACAAGTAGATTATCTAGCTAGGTATAAGAAAGTATCTATATTCTTAGAAACAATTGAGTCTACTAATAATAATATTAAAGTTTATTTTAGTGATAAGGTTAAACCTACAAATAACGATTGGATATTAATGCCTAGAGACACTAAATATAAAGTTAGTATAGACCCAGGAATTAGATATGTACAGTATAGATATTCTTATACTAGTGCGGCAAACTTAGGGCCAAAATTTACTTATAAGATAGAACTCGAAGCTACTAATATTTCCAGTCCTCCTTATGTATCTAATATACTTAGCTTTGTCTATTAAAGGGGTTTAAATGTCTGATAGATTTACAAATGACACTAAATGGCAAAAGATATTATTTACAGGAGGTAAAAAACTTCAACTAGCAGAAGTTGAAGAAATTCAAAGCCTACTCTATTCTCAATACACTAAGCCTTTTACTTTTTTATATTCTTACTACAACATAATAAAAGGCTTAAATATATATCAAATAACTCAAACTGCTAATCATTACAGCTTTTTATTAGAAGAAGGTCAGATATATATAGAACTAGAAGGAAAGGGTTACTTTATAGACGTAGTTAATACTAATTTAGTTTTACAGAAAAACCAAAGGCATTATATAAATATATTACCTGTAAAGAGCAGTATCTCTGATATTAGTTTAAAAGACCCTATGACAGGAGGATTTCTTTTTGGAGATATAGGTGCAGATAGAGAAATTATTAATTACCAATTAAGAATAAATCAAGAAGGCTATCCTATAGCAGTAATAGATATATTTAGAAACCGCCCTATTATTTATAATTACTTCTCAGGTGAGTTTACTAAAGCTACAGAAACTAATCGTTCTATTAAAACTAAAGCAGACAATAATAGAATACCTAAATCTCAATTAGAACAAATAGAATTAAGATTTTATGAAGAAAGAGGAGACTTTACTTCTTTTGGTTTAATCCCCACACTTATACAAAATAGATTATATGTCTCTCCAGGCGTTGCTTACTTAAGAGGTAAAAGACTAAATATTAATTACCCTCACTATAAAAGCTTAAGCGCTAATTTATTTTCAGCACCTAATTATAGATTACATATATTGCTATTAAAGAATGGCACGGTTACTTTAAATGAATCTAATTTACAAAACGCTTTAGAATTAGGAGCTGTATTTTATAATCCTTCTAATAAAAATAATCGCCCCTATAAAGTAATTCCCTCTAATATATCTGGTTATACAGAAGACCGTATTAGATATTATAAAGATGTTAATAACAAAATAAACTTAGATATACAAGATATAGCTCTCCTTAATCAAAACGTATCAAATTTTGTAGATAGAGATATAAAATTAAAAGATATTTTTGTTGACTCTTTTAATTCTCTTGATTTCTCTGATATTAATAACCCTTTATATTCTTCAAACATTGATATCGTAAATCAAAAGATAGAACTAGGTTACACCTCTATACCCTTAAGGTTTGATAATTTAATTCAAGAATCCACAAATAATTATTCTATTTATTCTAAAAACAATAATTATTTATATATAAATCCTACCTATAGTGAAAGAGCCTTATTCTCTCAGAATAGAGCTTCTAGTAGTATTAAACTATCTAGTTCTGAAATATCAGAGCCCTTTATTTATGTATTTCCTAATTCTACAAATAAAGAAGTATCAAACTTAGTTGTAGAAGGTTACGGTTTTGTTAAACAAACTAATTTAAATATATACGTCAATACCATACCAATACGAGATATAACTTTATTAGAAGGTACTACAACTAGTAGTACACTAGGAACTGTAAAC
>JACCDV010964934.1_pt1 | contig 32460 bp, 27 predicted proteins | sample 7446131 | NCBI WGS metagenome assembly JACCDV01 (sample SAMN15323448, study PRJNA562643) | freshwater metagenome | isolation source: river surface water | place: USA:Blue River Watershed | collected 2017-08-17 | reverse complement strand
GTTTTCTGTGTCTGAAATTTTACTTAATTCTTTAAAAATTAATTTGTAACTTGCTTCAAGGTTGCTCATAATTGTATTTGATTGGTAGTCAGTACAATATACTAATTTTTAGTGTTTTGAGCAACTTTTTTTATAATGCACTACGGGTTAAATGTATAAAAATGTATTTACACATTTTGAAAAAAACTGAAAATTGTTTTACACAATGTTTTACACTGATAAAAACAAAAACGTCTTAACTCGTTGTTTTTCAATCTGTTAAGACGTTTAGTGTTGTGGTACCTCCAGGAATCGAACCAGGGACACATGGATTTTCAGTCCATTGCTCTACCAACTGAGCTAAGGTACCTTTACAATTTTGAGCATTTCTGCTTGCTGATTGCGGGTGCAAATATAGAACCATTTTTATATTTTCCAAAACAAATATTAAAAAAAATCAATTTGTATATTTGCACTTCCAAAAACACAACCATGCTTTTAACCATCGATGTTGGAAACACAAGAATTAAAGTCGCTGTATTTGAACACAATAAGCAACTCGATTTTTTTATTTTCGAAACAAAAGAAGCTTTAAAAAATTTTAAAAATATTTTTAAAAAATTTTCCCATCTTCAAAGAATCACGCTTTCTTCGGTAGGAAAACTTGATGAAGAGGCGTTGGATTATATCAAAATACAGTTTCCAACAGAAATAATTTCACATCAATCTAAATTCCCATTCAAGAATTTATACAGCACGCCTGAAACATTAGGAATAGACCGCATGGTTTTAGCAGCGGGAGCCACTTTACAATTCCCAAATCAAAATCGATTAATTATTGACGCTGGAACTTGTATTACTTATGATTTTGTAAATTCAAATGATGAATATTTGGGTGGTGCTATTTCTCCAGGAATTAGTATTCGTTATAAAAGTTTAAACGATTACACATCAAAATTACCACTTTTAACCATTAGTGAAGATTTAAAAATTATTGGAGATAGTACAAAAAGTGCTATTCATAGTGGTGTAATTAAAGGTGTAATCTTTGAAATTGAAGGGTTTATTTCCCAATATTCTCTTAAAAATCAAGATTTAACAATAATTTTAACAGGAGGAGACGCAGAATTTTTGGCTAAAAGATTAAAAAACACCATATTTGCCAATTCAAATTTCTTACTAGAGAGTTTGAACTTATTATCACAATATATACATCAAAATGATTAAAAAACTTATTGTATTAGCTAGTGTTTTTTTTGCTATAAATTCTTGGAGTCAAGATAATACTGCATCACCTTACTCTTTTTACGGATTAGGTGAGGTAAAATTTAAAGGTACTCAAGATTCTAAATCAATGGGAGGATTATCTGTAGTTGGAGATAGTATCCAACTTAGTTTAATGAATCCAGCTTCTTATTCTAAATTAAAATTGACAACATTTGCAGTTGGAGGAACAAATTCATCAGGCAAACAAAGTACAACAAATGAAACTGAGAAAGCGCAAAGAACTAGTTTTGATTATTTAGCCATAGGTTTACCTTTAGGAAAAGCGGGTATTGCTTTTGGTTTAATGCCTTATTCTGCTGTTGGATATAGAAATGAAAATACAATAGAAACCTCAGAAGATACAAGATATTTTAAATCTCAAGGAAATGGATATATCAACAAAGTATTTATTGGAAGTTCATACGCGTTTTCTGATAACTTGAGTTTAGGTTTGGATGTAGCATACCATTTTGGAGATTTCACAAATGATTTTACAGAAAGCGTTACAGCTCCAGATTTTACACAATATACAACTCGAGAAAGAAACACTACTCAAATGAATGGTGTTACTTATAATTTAGGATTACTTTATAATAGAAAAATAAGTTCTAAACTAAATTTTACTTCAAGTGTAACCTATAGTTCTGAAGGAAAACTTAATTCAGAATCTACAAGAAATATTGCGACTGTAGTTTACACTTCTACAGGAACAGAATTATCTAGCGACAGTGAAGATATAGTATTACCAAACAAGCAACTGATCATTCCTAGTAGATTAAGTTTTGGGCTTGGTTTAGGAGAAAACAAAAAATGGTTAATCGGTACAGAAGTAAGTTTTACTCAAAATAAAAACCTAGTAAATAGATTTGCTGATAATACTAATGTAACATACGAAAACTCAACCCGTTTTGCTTTAGGAGGCTATTACATTCCTAAATATGATTCTTTTTCAAGCTATTTAGACAGAATTGTTTATCGCGCTGGATTTAAATATGAAAACATTGGTTTAGTAATAAATAATGAAAGTATTAAAGATTATGGCATGAATTTTGGAATTGGTTTTCCACTAGGTTTTTCAAAGGTGGATTTAGGATTTGAATTTGGAAAAAGAGGCACCACGAATAACAACCTAATTGAAGAAAACTATTTCAACTTTAGTATTGGTTTAAACTTAAGTGCAAAATGGTTTGAAAGAAGAAAAATTGATTAATTTATTTATATTTTAGAAAAATGAAAACAAAATTAACTTTACTATTTTTAGTTACTGCTAGTTTTTTTGTTAATGCTCAAAACACAGAAGCTTGTACTGAAACATTGAGTCTAATGTCAACTTCTGTAAAAGCAAAAGACGCATCTGCATATGACTATTTAACCACTTTAAGAAAAGACTGCCCATCTTTTCACAAGAGCATCTACACCTTAGGAGAATTTGCAGTGAAAATGAAAATTGAAAAAGCGACAACTTCTCAAGATAAAGAAAAATATGTTCGTGACTTGTTAAAATTATATGATGAGCATGACCAATATTTTCCTGGGAATGGCGCAGGAAATAAAATGAAAAAAGGCTTAGCATTATTTGAAAACAAAGTAGGAACATCAGATGAAATATACAACCTTCTTGATGTTGCTTTCAAAACAGATTATGCTAATTTTAAATTTGCAAAAGCAATTTATGTTTATTTTGAAATTTTAGTTAACAATCACAAAGCGAATAAAGGAGTTGAATTACAACAAGTTTTTGATAAGTATGATGATTTAACTAAAAAATTAGATGAAGAAGAAGATGAATTATCAAATGAAAAAGACGGATTATTAAGCAAGGAAGAAGCTGGACAAGCACTTACAGATAAAGAAATTGCTAGAAAGAACAGATTAGAAAATAACTTGGAAATTTTTGAAAATGTAAGAAACGACATGGACAATATTATTCTTGAGCTATCTACATGTGCTAAATTAATTCCTTTCTATCAAAAAAGTTTTGAGCAAAACAAAACTAATGAAGAGTGGTTAAAAAGAGCTACAAATCGTTTAGAAGCTAAAGGTTGTGATTCTGATCCATTGTTCTCTAAAATGTCAGAGGCACTTTATAAATTAAACCCAAGTGCAGAAGCTGCAGAGAAATTAGGCGTTGTTGAGTACCAAAGAAAAAATGTAACAAAAGCCATGGAGTATTTTAACCAAGCTGCTGATTTACATAAAGACAATACTAAAAAAGCTAATATTTATTACAAAATAGCTAGTATATATAGTAAATCAAACAAGGTTCAATCTCGTGCATATGCAAGAAAAGCAATTCAAGTAAAACCATCATATGGTAAAGCTTATTTATTAATTGCTTCTCTTTATGGTAGTAGCATTAATGAATGTGGAGCAACACAATTTGAAAAAAGAGCAGTTTATTGGTTAGCAGCACAATATTGTGATAAAGCAGCCGCTGCTGATTCTACTTTAAAAGGCAAAGCAAGTGGTGACGCAGCAAGATACAGAGCAGCTGCACCATCTAAAACTGAAATTTTCCAAGAAAATAAAGCAGGTCAGAGAATTGCATTTAATTGTTGGATTGGAGAAAGTGTTGTAGTTCCAAATTTATAAAATGAAATTATTCATTAAAAATAACATTCTAAACATGGTCACGATTTTTGTCGTGACTATGTTTTTTTCATGCGAAAGCGACATTAACAAAGTTAAACATCTCAGCGAAACCATGTTCATTCCTACTGGTGAAGCGGATACAATAAATCTAAAATACACAGATTCAGGGCGAATTAAATCCATTTTAAAAAGTCCAAAAATGCTAGATTATAGCAGTATCATAAATCCATTTACTGAATTCCCAAAAGGAATACATGTTACTTTATTTGATAACAATGGAAATACCACTACTATTGTTTGCAATTACGCCATTTCATATAAAAAGACCAGTATAATAGATTTACAAGGAAATGTAATAATAAGTTCTCAAAATGGAAAAAAACTAGAAACCGAACAGCTGTATTTTGATCAAAAAAACGAATGGTTTTTTACAGAAAAACATTTTAAATATTCAGATGAGTCTGGTGGTTATCTAGAGGGTCCAGGAGTAGACTTTAGTAAAGATTTTAAGATTTTTAATATGCAAAAAAGTAGTGGTGAAGTAAACACTTCAGAATAAATTATTGTTTTGCATTATCTTTTTCATTATTTTTGATTAAAATATTTTTTTATGTCTTATTTAAAACTGATCCAATACATCTACCTTGTTTTTGCATGTTTTTTTGTTTACGATGCTTTTAAGAAATATCAAGAAGGAAGACCTCTAAACGACATTGCATTAAGTCTAATTATTGCTCTTGTAGCAGTTGGAATGTTCTTTTTTAGAAGACATTTTCAAAACAAATACCAAAACAGAAAATAATAAATGGACATAGCCATTATTGTTGTTTGTTTATTACTTTCCGCGTTTTTTTCTGGAATGGAAATCGCTTATGTTTCATCAAATAAAGTGTATTTATCTATAGAGAAGAGACAACAAAACTTTAATGCTACCATTTTAAACAAACTTACCGAAAAACCATCGCAGTTTATCACTTCAATGTTAGTAGGAAATAACGTTGTGTTGGTTATTTACGGAATTTTTTCAGGTGATTTAATTATCAATTGGCTCAACAATTACTTTGAGCTGACTGCGTTTTTATCACTTATTCTCCAAACCCTAATTTCAACTGCAATTATTTTACTAACAGCTGAGTTTCTTCCAAAAGTATTCTTCCAAATTTATGCAAATTTATTTATTAAATTTTTTGCTCTTCCAACCTACTTTTTTTATCAATTATTTTTCTGGCCAACAAAATTTATAATTTGGATTTCCGATATTATACTCAGAAAATTTTTCAAAACTCCTGGCGATCAAGTTCAAGAATATTTCAGTAAAGTTGAATTAGGAAATTATATTACCGAGCAAATGAACAACATTTCTCATGAGGATGAAATTGATTCAGAAATTCAAATTTTTCAAAATGCTTTAGAATTTTCCGACCTTAAAGCAAGAGACATAATGACTCCAAGAACCGAAATTAGTGGTGTTGACATTCTAGATTCGGTAACAGAATTAAAGGAAAATTTTATTAGAACAGGATATTCTAAATTACTTGTATATCAAAATTCTGTTGATGATATTTTAGGATATGTTCATTCATTTGAGCTTTTTAAAAAACCAAAAACCATAAAAAGCATCATGATACCTGTTGAATATATTCCCGAAACAATTTACATAAAAGATGCTTTAGATCTACTTACCAAAAAGAGAAAAAGCATTGCTGTCGTACTAGATGAATATGGAGGCACTTCTGGAATTATTACTATTGAAGACATTATCGAACAACTTTTTGGAGAAATTGAAGACGAACATGATTTAGACGAAGAGTTAATCGATGAAATAGTAGAAGAAAACACCTATTTATTCTCAGCCAGACTAGAGGTTGAGTATCTAAATGAGAAATATAATTTGGAAATTCCAGAATCAGATTCTTATACAACTCTTGGTGGTTTTATCGTAAATTACACAAAAGAAATACCCTTAAACGAAGAAAAAATAAACATCGAAAATTTCGAGATTGTCATTCATTCGGCAAGTAATAAAAAAATTGAATTGGTTCGTTTTTCGATAAAAGAAGAAAAAAGATAAAAATCTTTAAAAAATTTAAGTAAAATATGAGTTTACTATTTTATTATTAAATAGATAATTGTATTTTCGCCCTCTGAAAAAAATTAAACACAAATAAAAATGGCAGTTTTATCTAAAATTAGACAACGTTCATTCTTCCTAATTATTATCATTGCTTTAGCATTGTTTTCATTTGTTTTAGCAGATGTAATTCAAAGTGGTACATTTAACTCTGAATCTAACAATGTAGGTACGATAAACGGAACAGATATTGACGCTCAAGAATTCATGCAAAATGTTGCAATGATTGAAAAACAAGGGCAAGGAACAAGTACAACTCAAGCAATGAACAGCGCTTGGGAACAAGAAGTTAGAAAAATTATTCTTTCAGAAGAATTCCATAAATTAGGTTTAAAAATTGGTAGTGAGCAATTAATCAATGTTATTAAACAAAATCCGAACTTAGCTCAAAATCCTCAATTTTTAAATGCAGCAGGACAGTTTGACGAAAACAAGTTCAAAGAATATTTAAAAGGAATCAAAAATGCTCCTGACCAAACACAATGGATACAATGGAAGGAATTTGAAAAAAATATTGAAATATATGCTGTTGAACAAATGTATAACACCATGGTTAAATCTGGTGTATATACAACCAAAGCTGAAGGTAAATTTCAATATAATTTAGAAAATGAGAAAGTTGACTTTGACTATGTAACAGTCCCTTTTTCAACAGTAAATGATGACCAAGTAAAAGTTACTGACGCTGAGATTATCGATTTCATGAAGAAATCACCAAAAAAGTACAAATCTGACAATACTACTAGTGTTGATTTTGTATTGGTAGAAAACAAACCTTCTAAAGAAGATGAACAAGCAATGTTATCTACAATTGGAGATGTAAAAGTTAAATTTGATTCTGTTGCAAACATTGGAGAATTTGTTAATGCAAATTCAGACATCAAGTTTGATTCAACTTATGTCACTAAAAAAGATTTACCGATAGATTATCAAGAACAATTATTCAATTTACCAGTAGGTGGTGCATTTGGTCCTTATGTAAATAATGGTCACCAATGTGTTTCTAGAATGGTTGCTAAGAAATCAAATGCAAGTGCAAAAGCTAGTCATATTTTAATTGCTTATAAAGGAGCTCCACAATCTTCGGCAACAAGAACAAAAGAAGAAGCACAAGCTTTAGCTAATAACTTATTGGCTCAAGCTAAATCGAATCCTGGAAACTTCGCAATGTTAGCAATGGCTAATTCTGACGACCCAGGTTCAAAAAACAATGGTGGTGAATATGACAATATTACTCCAGGACAAATGGTACCTCAATTTAATGATTTTGTATTTAACAATGCCATTGGAACAATAGGTGTTGTTGAAACTGATTATGGTTTCCATGTGATTAGAGTAATGGATAAATACAACTCTGTATTATTAGGTACAGTAGCATTAAAAATTCAACCTTCTGATGCAACTGTAGATTTAATTTATACAAAAGCAAGTCAATTAGAAGCAGATGCTAACGAAAATGCTGATTTTGCATCTGTTGCTAAAAAAGCAAATTTAGAAGTGGTTGCTGCAACTAACTTAAAAGGTTCTGATGAATATGTACAAGGTATTGGAGCTCAAAGAGAAATAGTAAGATGGTCATTTAACAAAGATACGAACATTGGCGACGTTAAACGTTTTGAAGTTCCTCAAGGATTTGTTATTGCAAAATTGAAAGATAAAAATGAAACTGGTTTATTACCAATTGATATTGCAAAACAACAAGTTGAACCAATTCTAAAAAATCAGAAAAAAGCTGAAATTATAAAGAAAAAAATGAGTGGAAGTTCTTTAGAAGCAGTAGCAAAAGCTTCTGGTGCAACTATTCAACCAGCTATTGGAATAACTTTAAAAACACCAAGTATTCCAAATATTGGAAATGAACCTAAAGTTATTGGAAAAGCATTTGGTTTAGCTAAAGGAAAAACTTCTGAAATTTTAGAAGGAAACTCTGGTATGTTTATGATTAGAACAAAAGCAGTTACTAAAGCTACACAAATTCCAAGTTATGAGTCTTATATTACACAAGATAGAACTCAAAACAGATCCTATGCTACTTCAATGTCATATATTGCATTAAAAGAAAAAGCAGATATTAAAGATAACAGAGCTAACTTCTAAAAGTTTCTCCCAATAAAACAAAAGGCTATCCGAAATAATCGTGATAGCCTTTTTTTATTTAATTTGTTTTATAACATACGTTACGATTCCCCAAATTATTAGTTCATTATGCGGTTCTATTTGAATAGGAGCGTAATTTGGATTTTCGGGCATTAGAAAAACAAATTCATCTGTTTTCTTAATCCTCTTTACCGTGAACTCACCATCAATAAAGCAAACTGCCACGGCATTATTTCTTGGCTCAAGACTTCTATCAATTACTAAAATATCTCCATCATCAATCCCTGCTCCTACCATTGAATTTCCACTTGCCTTGGCATAAAAGGTTGCTTCCTTGTTCTTGACTAACAAATGATCTAAACTCACTTTTGATTCTTCAAAATCAGCTGCTGGTGATGGAAATCCTGCTTTAATTTCACTTGAAATAAATGAGGTTTCCATCGGATTTTCAAAATCAGGAACAAAAAAGGTAATCTTTGGATTTACTTGCATTTTACTTCTAGTAATTCGTTAAAATTTGTAGTATATCGATTGGATAAATGATTTTGTTTCATTTTCCAAGTGCGTTTTAAATCCTGTGACGCAAATCGAAGTTTACGTTCACCCGTTTTCGCTTGAATTGTATCCATAACTTCCATGAGTTTTTGATACTTTGGATTTTCCTCATCAAAAAGTTTAAATTGGCGCTGTGATGAAGGCACAATCTCTGAAACTATAACACCTGCTTTTTTGTAAGCGGTTCCTTCTTGATATAAATCATTAAGCATCTTAGTAGCGATTTGACTAATGGAAAAGGAAGTATTCGATGGAAAAGGCAACGTTTGCATGCGATAAAAACTATACTTTTCACCATTAGCGTTAAATGGATCTTTTCGCAAGTACAAAGTAACCGCATTGCAGCACGAATTTTGCTTGCGCAATTTTTCAGAACAAACACTAGCAAAAGTTACCACTCGCTCTTTGAGTTCATTGAAATCTGTAATATCTTTTTCAAAACTTCGAGTTACTGCTATATTTTTTTTAGCTTTTGGTTCTTCTTCCATTTCTAAAACCGACTTTCCTTCTAATTCATATTTCAAACGCAATCCTACGACTCCCATTTCTTTACGAATAAAGGCTTCGTTATGCGGAAGTGTAAAATCATAAGCCGTTTTAATATTTTTTGCTTGCATTTTTTTTGTAAGACGGAAACCAATACCCCAAACATCTTCAATTTTAGTCCACTTTAAGGCTTTGATTCTTTTTTCCTCGGTATCGATAACATAAATACCATTTGTGCGTTCTGGAAACTTTTTAGCAATCTTATTGGCTACTTTTGAAAGTGCTTTTGTAGGCGCAAAACCGATTCCGATAGGAATACTTAACCATTTCAGAATTCTGTGTTGTATTTCTGCACCGTACGCATTTAAATCAGGAATAGTCATGCCTGAAAAATTCAAAAAAGCTTCATCAATGCTATACACCTCAACATTGGGCGTATAATTTTCTAAGATTTTCATCACTCTGTGACTCAAATCACCATATAATGCATAATTGGAAGAAAAAACGCGAATATCATGTTGTTTTATCAAATCGCGAACTTTAAATTCAGGTGCTCCCATAGGGATTCCTAATAATTTAGCTTCATTACTTCGCGAAATAATACAACCATCATTATTAGACAAAACCACAACAGGCTTGCCATTTAATTGAGGCTGAAAAACACGTTCACACGAAACGTAAAAGTTATTACAATCGACTAAAGCATACATCTTGTAAAGTTACTTCAACTTTTACAAAAAGAAAATGAGTCAATTGTTAATGTTAATAAGTTATCTTTTCAGGGAAAAGTGCGCTTTAAAAACTTGTTTTGAAGTTCCATTATGAGGTAAATATTCCAACACAAACTCCAGGTGGAGGTGTTTGTATGAAATCACAATATATTATAAAAAAGGGATCAACTTTAAGAAAAAGTCAAACCCTCTTATTTAACTTACACACTATGCGGGAAAGTGTCTAAATAATTAATTGAAATCTTTAATTCTTAATTTATCATCTTTAATAAAGAAGAAAATATTTGATTTAAATTCAAGATAAAATGGCATACTGGAATTAGGAAAGTCTATTTTTGAGCCAAACGGATTTCATTTATTATTTAAATCTTTCATTAATAAAAAAACACCTGTTACCATTTAAATTTTTAAAAAACTATCTTTTTTAAAAACCTTTTTTTGTAAAAAAACGCATAATTCTAAATAAAAAAATTATATATTAAGATTATAAATTAATTTTAAAAATAAATTAATTATAGCTAATTAACTGATAACCAATTCTTGTTATGTATCCAGCATAAGATGTTGTTCCATTGTATGAATTAGGCCCGCAGGTACATCCTGTACATGGTGGTGAAGCAACGTACACATTTGAAGATCCAAAAGTTATTTCTATTTTTTTTACAAGATTTTGGCATTTAAACTTAATGTTTCTTTCCAAAACATTTACTAGGAATGCAGAACCGTTGTTAGAATCGTTTCTAGAGTAAATTATTGGATTATTTTCACTTCCAACATTGTTTAACACTGGATTATTTGTCCATCCAAAATTAGTTTCATAAAGTTGAAATTGTTCTTTATCAAAATAAGTCACATTAATTAGATTGTTGTTTATATCATAAAATTTAAAAGAAATATTTAACTTAAAACATCTTTGAACTGCATTTAACAAATTAAAATCAAATTCTTTTGCACTCAGGTTGTCGTAGGTGTGAACTAATTGATAAGGATAGTTCTGAGGATTTGCATAACCATTTGCTGAAATAAAAGGTCCTTCACTATTGTTATATAATTCTTGAACTTGATAATAATCTGAGCTACCATTATTATTTGAAGTATTAGAATTTCCATTACATACATATTTTGTTAAGGAATTATTAATTTCATTAGAATCTAAAACATTATTTTCGTTAGTATCTAATCCAAACTCTAATTTAACACCTCCATCTTGACAATTTATACCACTTGGTTCTAAAGTAGAAATAATTAAAGAGTTTTTACCATTCATCCCAGCAATACCCGAAGTCCCTGCAACCCCTTGTGGACCAGCAGGTCCAGTTAATGAAGCAATAAAATCAGCTTCAGTTCCCGTGTTACCTAAATTTAGCCATACTTGATATGCTGACATTCCATCAACTCCATTTAATCCGTTAGCACCAGCAGGACCCTGTGGTCCTGCTGGTCCTGCTGGTCCTGGATTTCCTGGGTTGGCTGAAAAATAAGCAAAAGGTACATAAGTAAATGGATTATTACTAATTTGTGTAAAGTTTTGACAATTTTGACTTGTGTCTAGTTCTACTTTTAAACTCTTAGTGTTTATATTCCATAAAATACCTGTAAATCCCGAAGCATAACCACTTACTTGAGTTCCTGAACCAATTAACAAGTTTACCATACCAAACTTGTCGGTTGTGGTAACAATGGTTTCTTGGTATTCAACAGTTTCTGTGTGGTCAATAATTGAAAATCGTAAACAAATGGTTTTGTTTGCTAAAATGTATTGCTGATTGTTCGCCCCAGGTAATTGTTGTCCGTTTGGTCCATAAATAACCGCTTGGTATGTAATCCCCGAGTTTTGTGCAAATCCAATGGTTGCAACAAATAATAGTAATAACGTAAGTATCTTTTTCATCTTCTGATTAATTTATGTTGAAATGTATTCCAAATCTGATTTGTTGGTTGTTGAATGTTACTTTTTCTTCGGTACTATTTGATACATTCATTCCAACCGAATAATTGTATCCTAAGCTTAATTGCCAATCATCACTAACAAAATATTTTGCAGTTAGAACGGTACCAGGTTGTATCCAAAAACCCGTAAACTCTTTTTCTTTGGTTAAATCAAATGATTCTCCATTTATTTTTTGTTCTCCATTAATAATATGCATCAATTGCATTTGTATACCAGCGCTCAACTCAAAAGGAGCTCTATAAGAAGGTATAATAACATAGTGTAACTGATTGTTTACTCCCATATAAGTAGTTTCCCATTCATAATGGTTGGCACTATCTCCAGATGTAGCATCAAATCCATTAATAGCTATACCAGCGCTATAATGAAGCTTGTTATCCATTAATTTAAAAACATAACCTAATTCATAAAATTGACTTGATTTGGTTTTAAATTCAAGAGGTAAATTATCGGTACTTTTAAAATCATAAGTAGTAAAATTAAATCCTGTTGAAAAATATAATTCTTGCGCTTTTGAACTTGTACTAAGTAATAGTAAAAATGCAAAAATCAGGTTAATCCTTTTTAATAATGGTTTCATAAAATACATGGGTATTGTTAGTTATTTTGATTATATAAGTTGAAGAAGCAAGGCTTTCAAGTGATATTGATGTTTTAAAATTATTGATAGTTAATTCTTTGATTAAAACTAATCTGCCTAATCGGTCAAATAGTTCCACGGTACATTTTCCTTCTAATGATAATGAAAAAAGTAGATTCAGTTCGTTACTAACTGGAATAGGGAATAACTGCAATGTTTCTTTTACAACACTTGCATCAATTGTTTTTAAACCTGTTGGCTGTTGGTATCCTTGAACAATGCTTTTGTTGAACATTTCAGAAAACCCGATTGGAGATAATTGCCCTACGCTTTGAGTAACATAATAGGCATTTGTTGTAGCTGTTGAATTTCCAACCACGGAAATTGTGGTTCGGGAAATTTCTTGAGAAAAACTCAAAAAACTGACAAACAAAAAAAACGGTATATATTTCATATTGATTTATAAATCGAAAAACTTTACAAATCTAACAAATAATTTTATCATATTTTACAAATATTTATCTTATTGTTTACATATTTGTATAAAATACGTAATTTTAAGTACTCACAAGTGAGCATAATTTTGTATTATGCAACATCGAGGCGAAATAATAAAAGAAGCAGTGTATAAAAGTGGCTTTCCTATAACAGAGCTAGCCAAACGGATAGGAAAAAAGCAGAAGATGGTTGTATTTACAGTTTGAAAACTATTTAAGAATAGTTAATTAAAAATTAAAATTATCGTTTCAAAGAGAAGTGCGCTTTAAAAATTTGTTTTGAAGTTCCATTCTGAGGCAAATATTCCACCGTAAACCAGTAATCGGTTGAAGGCAATTCTTGTCCATTGTACGATCCATTCCATCCTGAACTTGCAGGAGACATTTGTTTCAAGAATTTACCATAACGATCAAAAATATTAATCACCGCATCGGGTTGATGTCTTAAATCCCAAATATTCCAAGTGTCATTAACTCCATCACCATTGGGCGTAAAATAATTAGGATAATTAATGATGTAAATAGGACCAATAATTGTTGGATTACATTCGCCTAAAATATCATAAATATTTACATAATACGCTCCTGTAGGCAAATTGGTAAAGACATTACTCGATTGATAATCAGACAAATTTCCATTTGGATAAACTAGTTGGTACAAATAATCTCCATAACCACCTGTTAAATTCACGGTAATGAATGTATTATTCTCAAACGGTGTACTTACTGTAAAATCAGCCACGGCAGGTCCGGATTGAATAATTGTTACAGTAGTGGTGTTATAATTACAATTCGCCCCAACATCTGGTGTTAGTTTAATAAATTCAACCGTGTAAGTTCCCGCTTGTGAAGCGATATAACTTGGACCTGTCCCCACAAGCGTACCATTCAAAAACCAATTCACAGTATAAAACGCCGGACTTAATCCCGAGTTCATAGTAAATGTTCGTAACACATCTCCCGTTTGAGAATCCACACAAATGATTCCACCTTCGATAGTAATATCTAACAATGGATAAACTGTAAATGTAAATGAAATTTCGTCGTTACAATTTGGATTACCAATAGCCGAAGCATACACATAATACGTGTAGGTTCCAGGAGTTGTAATGTTCAAATTCGTAATTAAATCAGTAGCATTCCCACCTGGTTGCGAATAATAACCAATATTATAAGTTGTTGTTGGCAACGTTGGCAAAACATAAGTTCCACATTCTTCATTATCAAAAACCAATCCTAGACTAGCTAAGTTAGGTGTTTCGGAAACAATGATATCAAAACTATCTTCTTGTGTACAAATGATTCTATCGCCATTCACTGCGTAAACATAAATAGTCGTGGTGGTATTTGGTGTATTAAAAACAGTTCCAGGCGGCACAGGATTTACTCCATTAGGGTCATAAAAATATCCAATTGTATAATTAAATGGTGTTGGCGCTACGTGTGTTAAAGCCGGTAATCGATAATTTTCAAACTCACATACATTTACGTTTGGATAATCTGGCAGATTAATTCCATTATAGGTAATGGTAAAAGGACGATTGATTTCGCAACCCGTAGTAGTATCAACGTTATACAAATAAAAGGTTTGGGTTGTATCAAAAACTTGGGATGAAGAAACAACAGTTCCCCCGCCACTTGGTCCACCAGGAACAGTATAAACAGTTCCATTAGTAGGTGCAACTATAGTGTAAGGCAAACATTCTGTTCTACTAAAAACATTATCTGCCGGAGGAAAAGGATTTAAATTGATAGTAAAACTAGATTCGTTTTCACAACCATTACCATCAGGCCCATTATAAATATAGTAAGTTCCGGGAGATAAATTTACGCCAGACAAATCAATTCTTTGTCCAGCATTTAATAGCACTTGTCCAGGAATTGTTGGCCCACCTGATAAAGTATAGTAATTACCATTAGACAATGTAGGTAAAACAAACTCACCACAATAAGTTCCGCTTGGTATTACATCAACAAGAGGTAAAGAATTAACGGTAATGTTATAATTCAAATTAGAAGTACAGTTAGGCAATGTAGTGGTAGTGGTAAAATAATAAACTACTTGTGAGGTAGGGATATCTAAATTGGTGATTTGTGTTCCCCCACCATTTGGCGCTGTGTAATATCCTCCAAATGGAACCGGAGGCAAAGTGTAAATACCACAACCTGAAACAGCTGTAAAAATTGTAGTATCTACCAAATTGATAACAATATCATTTGACAAAACACAAGCACTAGGCATCCCTTGGCTATTAATATGAGCTAATGAATTTACAACATAATAAGTGCCCGGAAAATTAGGCCCAGCTACACTTATTACGTCTCCTGTATTCAAAGTTATTCCACTACCATCAGATGCCGTATTATAAATACCGTGAGTTAATGGCGGAAGCACATAAGAATCACACGTAGTAACATCTGCAGGGTCATCCACTAAAGGCAAAGGATGAACATAGAAAATAAATTCCTCGTCTCTACAGAATACACCATTAACTTCAGCATAATAATATAAAGTGACTGTAAAACTGGCAAAAGTATTGTTTGTGTATTCTGTACCTGTTGGCACAATAACTCCGGTGCCTAGTGGCCCTCCAGGCTGTGTGTAAAAATTACCGATTCCTTGTGGTGGAGAAGGAACAACAAAACGTCCACAATGATCTAATCGTGGCACATATTCGTCAATTAAAGTTAGATTAAAACTAGACTCATTCGTACAACCATTAACATCTGGCCCCGCAAAAATATAGTATATTCCACCATCGACTAAAATATCTCCAATATTAAATTGTATCTGCCCAGGCGTAGTTGGACCACCAGGCAAAAGATAATAAGTTCCATTAACAATTGCAGGTAATGTAAACTGACTACATTCTACCGGATCTGGAATATCATCTACAATTGGAAGCGGATTAACCGTTATAGAAACAGAAGTAATATCAAAACAATTTGGGTTAGAGTTATCTTGAATACGAATTCCGACAGTTACCGATGTTGTACCATTTGGAATTGAAATGGAAGCTATCGGATTATTCCCTGTTGTTGCATCACTAACTGAATTATAGTAAGTAACTGTATAATTACTATTAGATAAACCATTTAAAACTTCATTTGTTGTTGTATTTGTAAAAGTATAATTTGTATTTCCTTGTGTTTCACATACAGCTATTGAACTAGGTGGAGTGGCAACAGCGGCATTGGTAACGATCAAATCAAAAGGGTATACTGTATCACAAAAATTACTAGAAACCGTATTGAAGATTTTAATATAAATAGTTTGAGATCCTGCGCTTGGATATGCTGTTAAATTTCCATTAGGAATTGGATTATTAGCAACAATATCTGCTGGAGTTTCAAAGTAAAAAACATCATAAATAGTTGGATTAATTCCTAAAGCAATTTCATTATTTGTAGTTAGATCAAAATTATAAGTTGCTACTCCAGTATTACAAGTTAATAAATCGGAAGGAGTTGTAACCGCCAAATCTGAAAAAACGATGGTATCCGTAATCGTACAAGTTCCTCTAACGGCTTCAACTGTATAGATTCCTGCATGATTAACTGTATAAGTTGCATTTGTTTCACCCGGAATTGGATTTCCATTTTCGTACCAAGTATAAGTAAAGGTATTATCTAAATTCGTATTCAATAAAACTTCATCACCCGAACAAATTATCTGATCTGGGCCTAAATCTAAAGTCGTTGTAAAACTTCCTGCAGCGATAAAAACGGCAGAATCAAATCCTGTATTGGCATAATCTCCAATAACTAATCTTATTTTATAAGGTGTATTAGGAACTACAGCAGAAGAAGCATTCATAACCACTGTTTGTCCTCTCATATTTAAAGCAGATGTTGGATTTCCAACATTGTAAACATCGAAAAAAATCGGATTTATTGAAGCGCAACTATTGTTTGGACTAGAAGGATCATTGTAAATACTATTTCTTATAGTTGCTACCGAAACCGGTGTATTGGTACCTGGAATAATGGCCAAATTTGTTGAAACCCCAGTAGAAAGATTAGTCAACACAAAAGCAAAAACATCACTAAACTCACATTGATAAAAACCATATTCATTTGAAGCAAATAAGAAATCAAAACTAAAACTATTTGAAATCGGAATAAAATCAAACTCTAAAAATTCTGCATTTACAATAGGACTATTTCCTCCATTAGCATCGCTTAACGACTGAAGAAAAATATCTCCTGAACCCGTAACCGAACTGCTTAAATTAGTTCCTGTATAAGCACCTTGTGTAAATGTTGCTAACCCATTCCTAATAATTACACCTTCAGACAATGGAAAACTAGAGCCATTTTGATTAAAATAAGCTACTGCTTGTGAAGAAGAAACTGAAATATTAGAAACTTGAACACAAGAATTACCTAATAATAAATCTACTAATTGGGCTGGAGAATTTGTTGCATTATCAACTGAAATAGCTTGTGAAAAGAGGCTAGTTGAAAACAAAAAGGCGAATATTAAAAGTACTTTCTTCAAGGCTAATTAAATTTATGTGTCAATCATAAATTTAATAAAAAAGATCAAACGTATTTATATAAAACAAAAAAGTTTGAATATTACACAATATTCAAACTTTTTGTTAATTATATAAAATATACTAATCGTTTAATTTTAAAACTGCCATAAATGCTTCTTGTGGAATTTCTACGTTTCCAACTTGACGCATACGTTTTTTACCTTTTTTCTGTTTTTCTAAAAGTTTACGTTTACGTGAGATATCTCCACCATAACATTTTGCTGTTACGTCTTTTCTCAAAGCTTTAATCGTTTCACGTGCGATAACTTTTGCTCCAATGGCAGCTTGAATTGGAATATCAAACTGTTGTCTTGGGATTAATTCTTTTAGCTTCTCACACATTTTTTTACCAATGTTGTACGCATTACTTTCGTGAATTAAAGCCGAAAGTGCATCTACAGGTTGTGCATTTAATAACACATCCAAACGAACTAATTTTGATTCTCGCATTCCTATTGGATGATAATCAAATGAAGCATATCCTTTAGAAACGGTTTTTAATCTATCATAAAAATCGAATACGATTTCCGCTAACGGCATATCGAAATTCAATTCAACACGCTCCGTTGTTAAATAGGTTTGATTTGTAATTAAACCACGCTTTTCGATACACAAACTCATTACGTTCCCTACGAAATCTGACTTTGTAATGATAGTTGCTTTGATGTAAGGCTCTTCTACTCTATCTAATTTTGAAGGCTCTGGTAAATCAGACGGATTGTTTACAATTAAAACCGTATCCGGCTCTTTTTTAGTAAACGCATGATACGAAACGTTAGGAACCGTTGTAATAACCGTCATATCAAATTCGCGCTCTAAACGCTCTTGGATAATTTCCATATGTAACATTCCTAAGAATCCACAACGGAAACCAAATCCTAAAGCCGCCGAACTCTCTGCTTGGAAAACCAATGAAGCATCGTTCAATTGTAATTTCTCCATCGAAGCACGTAAGTCTTCGTAATCTTCTGTATCTACTGGATAAATTCCGGCGAAAACCATTGGCTTTACATCTTCAAATCCTAAAATTGCATTTTGGGTTGGCTCTTTTGCATCCGTAATAGTATCACCTACTTTTACTTCTTTTGCTTCTTTAATTCCAGAAACTAAATAGCCTACATCTCCCGTTGAAATTACGCTTTTTGGAACTTGATTTAATTTCAATGTCCCAACTTCATCCGCATAATATTCGTTTCCAGTCGCCATGAATTTAATCTTCTGCCCTTTTTTAATTTCTCCATTAAGAACACGGAAAATAACTTCAATTCCTCTAAAAGGATTATAATGTGAATCAAAAATCAACGCTTGAAGCGGTTCATCTTTATCTCCTTTTGGAGCTGGAATTTTCTCAATAATAGCTGCTAAAATATTTTCAACACCAAAACCTGTTTTTCCAGAAGCGTGAATAATATCTTCTAATTTACATCCTAATAAATCGATAATGTCATCACTAACTTCTTCAGGATTAGCACTTGGCAAATCCACTTTATTTAAAACAGGAATAATTTCCAAGTCGTTTTCTAAAGCCAAATATAAATTCGAAATCGTTTGTGCCTGAATACTTTGCGCTGCATCTACAATCAACAAAGCCCCTTCACAAGCCGCAATCGAACGAGAAACCTCATACGAGAAATCCACGTGACCTGGAGTGTCGATTAGATTTAAAATATAATCTTCTCCTTTGTATTTGTACTCCATTTGAATGGCGTGACTTTTTATGGTAATCCCACGTTCACGTTCTAAGTCCATATTATCTAGTAACTGAGCCTTTTCTTCGCGAGCCGAAACGGTTTGTGTAGCACTCAACAATCTGTCGGCTAACGTACTTTTTCCGTGGTCAATGTGTGCAATAATGCAAAAATTTCTAATGTGTTTCATTCTTCAAGTTCAATGTCAAGTTCAAATTTCAATAGCAATTCTTTCGAACAATTAATCCGCAAATATAAAGCAAAGTTTTGATTTATAAGACCGAAACTTGAAACCTTAAACTTGAAACCAACAAAAATTTGTATTTTTGCAAAAAATTGAAGCACCATGCCTAAAATTGGTAACATCATACTACCCGATTTTCCTCTATTATTAGCCCCAATGGAAGACGTGAGCGATCCTCCTTTTCGTCGTTTATGCAAATTACATGGCGCTGATTTGATGTATTCTGAATTTATTTCTTCGGAAGGATTGATTCGTGATGCGATGAAGAGTAAACAGAAATTGGATATTTTCGATTACGAACGCCCAGTTGGAATTCAAATTTTTGGTGGTGATGAAGAAGCAATGGAAATGAGTGCAAAAATTGTAGATACCGTTCAACCTGATTTGGTGGATATCAATTTTGGTTGTCCAGTAAAAAAAGTAGTTTGCAAAGGAGCTGGAGCAGGTGTTTTGAAAGATGTTGATTTGATGGTGCGGTTAACAAAAGCGGTTATCAAAGGAACCAGTTTGCCGGTTACAGTAAAAACGCGATTAGGTTGGGACGAAAGTTCCATTAATATTGACGAAGTTGCAGAACGTTTGCAAGATATTGGCGTGCAAGCTTTAACGGTTCATGCCAGAACACGCGCTCAAATGTATAAAGGACATTCCGATTGGAGTCATATTGAACGTGTAAAAAATAATCCAAGAATTACGATGCCTATTTTTGGAAATGGCGATATCGATTCTCCTGAAAAAGCATTGGAATACAAAAACAAATACGGTCTAGATGGCATGATGATTGGTCGCGCTGCAATTGGTTATCCTTGGATTTTTAATGAAATTAAACATTATTTTGCCACAGGAGAAAAACTAGCGCCACCAAGCATGAACGACCGAATTGAAGCCGCAAGAAATCACTTAATTTGGAGTATCGAATGGAAAGGCGAACGTTTAGGCATTAACGAAATGCGTCGTCATTACACCAATTATTTCAAAGGCATTCACGGTTTTAAAGAATACAAACAAAAATTGGTTACTACTGACGGTATCAATCAATTGTTAGATGTGTTTACGGAAATTGAGCAAGTGTATGCGGATTATGTTTTTGAAGGATAATTTAAATGTAAGTAAACAAAAATGAAAAACATTATTGATTATCTTACTATTAAATCTACAATTAATGAGTTGGCAAAAACTGAAAATGTTGCTTTAGTAGACAAACTACTTGAGATTTTGAATAACAACAAAATTGCTAAACCTGAAAAACATAATAAAAAGGAAGACATAGAAACCAATCATTACAAAATAGATTTATCAAAAAATCAATTAAACGATATAATTGATTTACTAATGGATTTAGAAGTTGAAAGTCTAACAATTGATGGAGAATCTACACAATTAACAAGTCATTTTGCGTCTTTAATTGATAAATGGTCATCTATAAAAGTTTAACATCATGTGATTTCTCCTTATGTCGAAATGACAAAAAAGAATATAATTATCCATGATACACCCTAGAAAACACAATCTTCCCGTCTTTTATTTCTAAAACTTCAGCTACTAACATATCGGCTTCGCCTGCTACTTGACGTGTGTATTCCATAAAAACTCTATCGGTGTTGGCGGTTAATGAGGTCACTTTGTAGTGTAACGTTGGCAATCTATCAAAAGCATCTTGCCACCAAACACGCATCGCTTCTTTTCCAATGATTAATCCGTTGGTTTCAGGTTGACGAATTTTTAATTTCGGACTGAAATGCTGGGCTTCGTCATCGTATAATTCCAATAATTTCTCTAAGTTTTTTGTGTTGAAAGCATCGAACCATTTAATCGCGATTTGTTGTAGTTGATTTGACATAAAGTTTATTTTAATTTGAAACACATAGACATATAGGTTTCATAGTTTTAAAAAAGGTCATTTCACTAAACATAGAAAACATAGCGTTGCGAAAAAACCATAAAAAAGGCACAAAGAAAAAATCAATGTGCCTATGTATTTCAAAAAATACGTTTAGGCATTTTTTAAGTTGATGATTTCTTGTTCCGTTAAGAATCTCCAATCGCCTCTTGGTAAATTTTTCTTAGTTAAACCGGCGAATGTTACGCGGTCCACTTTTAAAACATCATATTTTAAATGTTCGAAAATTCTACGAACAATTTTTACGTTAGACGTTTTCATTTTCAAACCGATTTCGCTTTTTGGCTGATCTTCAATATAAGTGATTTCTTCCACATAAACTCTGTGGTCGTCAATCATTAATCCTTTTTGGATGCGCTCTAAATCTTCAAATTTTAAATTCTTATCCAAAGTTACTTGATATACTTTCGACGAACGTTGGTTTGGAGCGGTGAATTTTTGGATAATTTCAGTATCATTGGTAAACAACAACAAACCCGTTGTCGTTTTATCCATTCTTCCTACTGGCATTAAATTGGCTTTTGAAGCACCACGCACTAAATCTAAAACATTTGCTGACCCTGGCGAATCATCTCCTGCCGTTGAGAAGTTTTTTGGTTTATTTAGTAGGATATATTCTTTCTTTTCTGGCGTGATATTCACACCATCAAACTGAACGGTATCGGATAATTTTACTTTGTAACCCATTTCAGTAATTACTTCCCCATTTACTCTTACATTTCCACTTTGAATGTAAATATCCGCATCTCTACGACTACACATTCCTGAATTAGAGATGTATCGATTTAAACGAATTTCATCTGGATTAGATGGTTTTTTCGGAGATTTTGGTCCTTTAGCACCAACGGACTTAGTAGCATCTTGCTTTGGTCCAAACTTTGAAGGCGCTTTACGAATTGGCGCATTTCCTCTTGAATTACTATTTTTCTTGTAACCTCCTTGTCTTCCTGAACCCGGATGACTTTTATCGCTATCTTGATGACGTGACATATTCTAAACAATTTTTGCAAAGATATAACTAATATACTGAAATCAATTTTTTGCCGTGAATTAAAACCGAAGGTTCGATTAAAACAATACAAAAAACACCAGAAACGATTATAAATTTTAATAAAAAATGAAGTTTTAAGTATTCTGCTTTTGAATTTGCTTTCCACAAAAGCAAAGCAAAAAACAACAAGCCAATCAAACTCAAATAGAAGTAAATATCCATGTAACCTACATCATAAACTTCAATTAAAAAGTAAACTGGAATTATGGTTAAAATCGTTAAAACCGAAATAATTGATTTTGCCATTTTTTCCCCAAAAACAACAGGAATTGTTTTATAATTGGCGATAAGATCACCTTCAATATTCTCTAAATCTTTGATTAATTCGCGAATTAAAATCAATGAAAATAAAAACGTAGCATGAGCAAAAATTACTTCGTAAAAGTTTTTATAATACATTAAAATTCCAAAAAAAGGCAAAACCGCCAAAACTGCAGCCGTGATATTTCCAATTAAGAACATTTTTTTCAACTTGTGGGAATAAAACCAAATTAGAAAAATGTAAGTCGAAAAAAACAAAACCGCACGCCAAGAAATGAAAAACATCAACAAAGCGACAATGAAATTAATCCCGAAATAGACTTTCAGCTTCGTTTCCTGACTCACCAAACGGTCAATCATGGCTTTTTTAGGACGATTGATTAAATCCTTTTTCGCATCGTAAAAATTATTGATGATATAACCCGAAGCAATGGTTAAAGTAGAAGCTATTACAATTAAGAATAAACGCCAATCGAAAATAATATCCAATGCACGTTTTTCGGGAGCCAAGATAAATATAGCAGAAAGATATTGCGCTAACGCTATCACCCAAATATTGTATCCTCTAATCACAGAGAAGAAACTGAGGATTTTTTTTAAAAATAATTTGGATTTGCGAGTAAGCATTTCTTTTAGGTTAAAGGTAATTGGTGAAGGGTTAAGGGTAGTAATGCTAAATTTATTTTTCAACCTAGTCCCTTTTGCCTAATCTCTTTTGCCTTTTTTAAAAATTATAAACTACTTCTAATTTATAGTCTTTTAAAGATTCTTTTGCTTTGTCTAAATCTTGAGTAAATCCTAAAATATAACCGCCACCGCCAGAACCGCATAGTTTCAAATAGTAATCGTTAGTATCGATTCCTTTTTGCCATACTTGGTGAAATTGCTCTGGAATCATCGGTTTAAAGTTGTTCAACACTACTTTTGATAATTGTTTGGTGTTTTCTAATAATGATTTTACGTCGCCATGTAAGAAGTTTTCCACACAAGCATCGGTATATTTTATGAATTGTGATTTTAACATTGTACGGAAACCATTATCTTTTAAGTTTTCCATGAAAATCGAAACCATTGGAGCCGTTTCGCCCACAATTCCTGAATCAATTAAGAAAACCGCACCTTTACCTTGTGTGCTTTGTATTGGAATTCCGGTTGCTTCGATATTATCTTTTGAATTGATTAAAATTGGAATACTCAAATAACTGTTCAACGGATCTAAACCTGAACTTTTTCCGTGGAAAAACGATTCCATTTGAGAAAAAATCGTCTTTAATTGCAATAATTTTTCACGCGTTAAATTTTCTAAAACCGTGATTTTATCATTCGCATATTTATCGTAAATAGCTGCCACTAAAGCTCCACTACTTCCTACTCCATATCCTTGTGGAATACTGGAATCGAAGTACATTCCGTTATTTACATCTTGTTTTAAAACTTCTAAATTGAAAGTTACCAATTCAGGTTGTTCCGCTTGTAATTGCTCTAAATAAACAACGAATTTTTTTAAACTCTCGTTTGATTTAATTGCGCTTTCAGATGGATTTCCATCGTTCTTTAAAGCACCATTGTAAAAATTATAAGGAATAGAAAGTCCTTTCGAATCTTGGATAATTCCGTATTCTCCGAAAAGTAATATTTTTGAGTAAAAAAGTGGTCCTTTCATATTTTAGTATTCAGTTTACAATTTATAGTAATCAGATTTTTATTTTTTTTGGGTTTTGCCTTGTATCAAAAACAGAAACCACAACAATATGTTTTTCGTTGTAATGATAAAAAAGTGTATTATGTTTTGTAATCACACACTTTCTAAATTTATTTTTCTTACTTGAAATTGGAAAAGAATCAGGGCTTTTCGTCACAATTTTCAAAACCAAATGCAACTTAATCACAAAATCATTCTTAACTTTCAAATTCCATTTTAACTCCAAATATTCAAAAAGTTGATTTAATTCTTTTTGAGCTCTTGGTGTTATTACAACTTCTCTCATTATTTCAAATGTGGCTTGATAAAATCATCAAAAGAAGAAAATTCTCCTCTTTCATATTGCTCAATCGATTCATTAAGAATGTTTTGTTGCTCTTCTGTTAAATCATCCCACCAATCTTTTTCTTCCTTCTCAAAAATTTTTTTTATCGAATTCAATATAGATATGTCTTCTGTTGCCAAAAGCTTTTTTACCAACTCTATTTTCTCTAATTGAATATCCATTTAACCGAAATCTATGGTAAATATACAAATTATTTTAATTGATTTGCACCGTTCCCAATTTGATCGCAAATATAATGCCCTTTTTGACAAAACTCAACTAATTCATCTTGAATAAATTGCAATACGTTTTGTTTCACATTTTCAGGATACAAAACGTGAACATTCGCTCCTGCATCTAACGTAAAACAAACGGGAATTTGTGTTTCATTTCTGAACTTCCAAATTTTATTTATGATTTCCAATGTATTGGGTTTCATTAAGATAAAATACGGCATTGAAGTCATCATCATCGCATGTAAAGTCAAAGCTTCACTTTCTACAATTTTGATAAATTCTTCTATATTTCCAGATGATAAAATTGCTTTTATTTGGGATAAATTATCATGAGCTTGGGCAAAACGTCTTTCGGCATGAGGATGATTGTGCATTAAATCGTGTCCAACCGTACTCGAAACTTGTTTTTCTCCTTTATCGACTAGTAAAATTGTGTCTTGATAGTTTTTAAAGTTTTGATGAATTTCTGAAAATTCCACTCCAAACAAATCAGAACTTCCGTTAATTTCAGCATGATTACCCCAAACTGCCACTTCGCCTTTGATGCTTCTGCACGCACTACCACTTCCTAATCTTGCTAAAAATGAAGCTTTTGAATAGAAATAGTCATTAGAAATCGTTGGGTTAATTTCTTTTTCCAAACTCATAATATTCATTGCCAAAGCTGCCATTCCAGAAGCAGAAGAAGCAATTCCTGAACTGTGTGGAAACGTATTTTGTGTATCGATTTTAAAATGATATTCTTTTAAAAACGGACAATATTTTTCGATTCTTTCGAAAAATTTTTGAATTTTTGGTTTGAAATCTTCTTTTGGTTTTCCTTCAAAAAGTAAATCAAATGAAAAACTATTGTTTTCCGATTTTTTAACCACTTCCAACTTCGTAATTGTTTTGCAATTGTTTAACGTAAAACTTATGGAAGGATTTGCTGGAATTTGGTTTTCTTTCTTGCCCCAATATTTCACTAAGGCAATATTACTAGGCGCGCTCCATTCGAAACTAGCGGATTCAATGGAATTATATGAAGTTGCGATAAAATCTTTTTCGGTAAGCATAGCTTAAAATTTTGACAAAAATACCGATTTTGATTGATTTGTTCCCTTGATATTTCGTTAATTTGCCTATAAAATTGAAAACATGAACAAATATCTTAAAATTACATACTGTGTTGCTATTTGTTTAACCGTTGGTTACTTATCAAGTAATGTTACACAATCAAGTATTTCGAACTGGTATCCAGAAATCAAAAAACCGAGTTTCAATCCGCCAAATTGGGTTTTTGCACCCGTTTGGACAACGCTTTTCATCCTAATGGGAATTGCCGCTGGAATGGTTTGGAATAAGTTAGAATCGAACAAAGAATTGGTAAAAAAAGGATTATTGTTTTTTACCGTTCAACTACTTCTTAATGCTTTGTGGTCTTATTTATTTTTTGGATTAAACAATATTCTATTAGCTTTAATCGAGATTATTTTGCTTTGGTTAATTATTTATGAAACGTATTATATTTTCAAACAAATTGACAAAAGAGCTGGATATTTACTAATTCCATATTTAGCTTGGGTTGGATTTGCCACCATTTTAACGGGAACAATATATTGGTTGAATAGATAAAAAATAAAAGGCGACTTCAAATTGAAATCGCCTTATTTTATATTTTGAAAAGGATTATTTATTTCCCATTTCTTCCATTTCTTTATAGAAAGTTTCTTTGAATTTTTCGTAGTTGTAATCCACTTTCAAACGATCATCAGCAGAAATTCTATTATTTAATGTGTTTAATAATGCAGCATTATTCAACTCAATTGCAATATACGTTTTATATTTCCCAGTTGCTGTTTTAGTCAATTCTTCACAAATAGTTTTTGTACCCGAAATTGATTGATTGATTACCTCACGACTTAACCCTTCATATTTAGCTATAAATTCTTGTTTTCCACCAGAATTAACATCATTAAAATAGTTATCAATAACCGCTTTTAATGTTACTTCAATTTGTCCTGCTAATTCTAAACGCGCATTACTCAATGCCATTCTTTTAGAGTTTGCTTGATCTGGACTTTCGCCAACACTATTTGCTCTAAAGAAATCTTTATCTGTGAAGTATTTTGGACCACTACACAAAACCTCCACTTTAACTTCTCCTTTTGGAGCATCTACTGGTTTCTCTTCTTTTTTACTTCTACAAGAAGCGGCTCCAAGCACTAATAAACCTACTAAAATTGTATTTCTCATGTTTGTAATTTTTTTCATATTCTAAAAATAATTTAATTAATTCTATTTTGGTATCAATTTTGAAAGATTTGTCAATATTAACAAAAAAAATAACTCAAAAAAAACGTTTGTTTATTATTTTTGTTTAAAATTGTGAATCAAACAATAACGAGTTTTACAAAATACGTGCCAATTTATGAAATTGAAAAATACTCCAAAATATTTTATTGCATTACTTCTACTTATCACTATTTCTTGTAGTGTAAAAAACAGTACTTTGAAAAAAGGTGCTGAAATGGAAAAATTAGGAAATTTTAAACAAGCTTCCGAATTGTATTTAGGAGTTTTATATAGAAAACAAAACCTTCCTGAAATAGAAAATGCTTTAAGAAGAAGTGCACAATTACACATTTCGGAAACTGCTTTTACCATTGCTACAAAAAATGAAAAAGGTGATAAAGAAGGTGTTGTAAACGAATATTACAACTTGAATAACTTTGTAAATCAAGTAAATGCTTTTACTAAGAATTTGTACATAGACCAACAAACAAAAGCGATTTACAACAAAAACTTAGATCAATATTTAGTTATTCAATATGATTTAGGAATCAAGTATCTTTCAGAACAAAAATTTAGAGAAGCTGAAGATATTTTTAAAGATATTTCCCGATTTAACCCTGACTATAAAGACTCGCAAAAGCAACTTAGCATTGCGGTTAATGAACCCGTTTATTTAAAAGGAGTTCAATTATTTGGTGAAAAAAAATATATTCCAGCACATGAAAAATGGAATGAAATATACAATAGAGAACCTAACTACAAAGACGTAAAAAACAAATTACAACAAGCTTTAAATGAACGTTATAAAGAAGGAAGTTACTATTTAATGCAAGAAAATTTTAAAGAGGCTGAATTGGCTTTTGAACAAGTTAAAAATATAAATAACAATTATTTAGACGTAAAAAATCTTTACAAAGAGGCTGCAAGCGAACCTGTTTATCGTAAAGCAGTTAAAGATTTGAAAAAAGGAAAATGTAGAACGGCTTATTTAGATTTAGAGGGAATTATTAAAAAATTTGATACCTATAAAAATTCGGACGAATTAAAATCAGATGCTTTATCATGTGCCGAATATCCTATTATTGTAGAATCGTATAGAATAAAAAATTCAAATGGTTTTGAAAGTAATATTCAAAATGCAGTTATAGAAGATATTTTAGCAAGTAAAAATCCTTTTGTAAAAATAATAAAAGGGAATAATGATATTTCTTCACCATACTATAACATTTCTGAAACAAGCAATAATAATTTACAAGCAAAACGTTACATACAGAATTCTTATTTTAATACAAAAGCAAAAGCTGTTTTAACTATTCACATAAACCAATATCAACTTCAAGAAAATCCTGTAAGAGCATATGATGTTAATGGAATTGAAGTTAATAAAATTAAATCGAGAAGTGGCAAAGATTCGCTTGTAGAAAAATCGGTAGTATATAAAGAATATGAAAAAAGAGCAAGTATTCAGGCAAACATTACTTATCGATTAGTTGAAATTGCAACTGGTAAAATAGTAATGCAAAAAACCATCCAAAAAAGCGATGAAAAGCAAATCAGATATGCTCGAAACAATAATTCAAACTATTCAAAAATCTACCCTACTCATAATGTTTCAGGTATAATTACAAGAGATGAATCCAATTATAAAAACTTACAAAACCTTTTTCAAACAAGTGATCAAATAAACAATCAATCATTAGTTGATATTGTTTTATCTGATTTTAGAAAACAAATTGTAAACGAAATTTTGCGTTTTAATCCCGAAGAATAATGTTGAAATCTATTGTTTTATTTTTAAGTTTCTTGGTTCTTTTTGCTTGTGGAAGTTCTAAAAACAACACCGCAATTCCAGAAAATGCTCCTGAATGGGTTTCAAAAACACCGTTGAGCAATTTCAATTACATTGGAATTGGAATGGCACCAAAAACATCATCTGATTATAGAGAAAAAGCTCAAAAAATGGCGCTAACTGAAATTTCAAATAGTATTTCGGTTACGGTTTCCAGTAATAATTCTTTAAATGTTTTTCAATACGATAATACGTTTAATGAGTTTTATCGCATGAACAGTATGGTTTCGAGTACGGCTTTTTTAGAAGGATATGATATCGTAGATGTTTTTGAGACTGAATATTACTACTACACTTATTTGAGCTTATCAAAACAAAAACACCAACAGTTACGAAAAGCCAGAATTAACAAAGCGTTAGAAGCTTCCATTTTTAAATTTGATTATGCAAAGAAACTAACCGTAGAAAAAGACTTTTCAGAAGCCATTAAACAACAAATTTTGGCGTTAGAAGACATAAGTGAATTTTTAAATGAAGATTTACGTTATACCGAAAACCAAATTGAAAAGCCATATGTAAGTCTATTAATGAATACCATTTTTGCTAATCTAAATCAAATTGAAATATCGTTTCCTGTAAAACAACTGAACATCAAACATGCTACCGACCCAAAAGACATTAGCATCCAACCTATAACCATTAAATCGCAAAATAAGACCCTTAGCAACATTCCTGTTTCTGTATTTTATTCTTGGCAACCAGGACAAAGTTTGGATTTGGTTTCAGAAAGCAATGGTACAATTTCATTAGTAATTCCGAGAAATTGCAGTAAAAATAATTCAGAAAAAATCACAGCAATTTTAGATACGTACTCTTTAGTTAAAAATTTAAGTCAAAACCGAGTGGTTCAAAAGATATTTGAAAATTATCAGTCTAAAAAGTTTGAATTAATAGTTACCAAACAATTACCAACAATTGAATTTGACATTTATTTAATGGAAAATTCTAAGAAAAATTTGAATGCTCTAGAAGATGAACTATTTCAGTTTTTCTCTGCCGATTATTTCACTTTAGCTTCAAGAAAAGCAAAAAAAGATTTTACTATTACCATTGAAAGTAAAAAGATTGAAAACTTACAAGTAAACGGTAAAATTTCCACAAAACTAGAAAGTCGTATTAAAATTACTAATACCAATAACAACATAGTATATCAAGAAACGCTTCATAATATTATAGGAATTGGTTCCAGCGCAGAATTAGCAGAACAAGATGCTTTACAATCGCTAATGGATAAAATTAAGATAGTTAATTACAGCGCTATGATTCAATCGATGTTATAGCATTGGCAACTATAAATCCGCCAGTCCACGCATTTTGAAAATTGAAACCACCCGTAATAGCATCAATATTAAGAATTTCTCCTGCGAAAAATAGATTTGGTAAAATTTTGCTTTCCATGGTTTTGAAATTGACTTCTTTTAAATCAACACCACCTGCGGTAACGAATTCTTCTTTGAAGGTGCTTTTACCCTTAACTTGAAATTCGGCATTAGTTAATTGTTCAGCTAAGGTATTTAGTTGTTTTTTGTTGACATCAGCCCATTTGGTTTCTTCAGAAATTCCGGCTGCTTTTACCAAGTTTTCCCAAAGACGTTTTGGCAAATCGAAATGTGCGTATTTTGAAACTAATTTTTTAGAATTCTCTTCTTTGATGTTTTTCAATAAATCGATAGCTTCTTCAAAATCGGTTTCGTTTAACCAATTCACTTGAATGGCAAATTGATATTTTTTATCGGCCAATTCACGAGCTCCCCAAGCAGAAAGTCGTAAAATTCCGGGACCGCTCATTCCCCAATGGGTTATTAATAACGGTCCAGATGCTTGTAATTTTGATTTCTTCACTTTTACCGAAGCTAAAGTTGAAAGTCCCATCAAATCTTTGATTCGGGCATCTTTAATATTAAACGTAAATAAGGAAGGAAGAGGTTCAATAATCGAATGACCTAAATTCTGCAACAATTCCCATATTTTTGGATTGCTACCCGTTGCCATTATTACTTTTTGGCAACTAAAAACCTCTTGATTGGTAGTTATTTTCCAATAATCATTTCCTTGATACAATTCCTGAACACTATGACCTGTTAAAATATCAATTTTGAGTTTCTGAGTCGATTTTAAAAAACAATCGATTATGGTTTGAGATGAATTAGAAACCGGAAACATTCTACCATCATCTTCAATTTTTAGCTCAACTCCATGTTGCTCAAACCATTCTATCGTATCGCCTGAGCAAAATTGATGAAACGGACCTTTTAATTCCTTTTCCCCTCTTGGATAAAATTTCACTAAATCATTTGGAACAAAACACGCATGGGTTACATTACAACGACGACCGCCAGAAATACGTACCTTTTCTAAAACGTTTTTTCCACGTTCTAAAATAGCCACTTTCAGTTTGGAATTTTTCTCCACAATGTTAATTGCAGTAAAAAATCCGGCAGCACCTCCGCCAATAATAATGATATCGTATTTTGAGTTCAATGAGTTTGTTTTTTGCAAATATCGGTGTAAAATAGATTCAAACAAAAAGTCCTACCATTAAAAACAGCAGGACTTTGCAAATAAATAAATCAACTTTAATTTAAAATGTAATATTGCCAAGGTTGCAATTGTGTATTTATCTTAACATTAAGAATAATCTTTTTTCCTGTAATAAAGTCAACAAATTCTCCATTAATAGGTAAACTTGTGGTTACCACTTGATTTGATAGGTTTGCTAAATAAATGATTTTTTCACCGTCTTTTTCACGCTCAAAAGCTAAAATTTGTTCATCGTTAGAAGTTGTAATTCTCTTGTATGAAGCGGCTTTTTTTCCACCGCTTAGCGCTTTATTTTCGGCTTTTAACTTTCCTAATTTTGCTCTTAATTCCCAATCCGCACCTTTAGTTTTTGGAATAGAATCTTTTTCAAAAAACTTCAAACTATGATTCAAACCATACTCGTTTCCGCTATAAATTAATGGCATTCCTGGCATTACGTATGATAAAGCAGTCATTGCTTCCTCTGCTTTTCCTAATCTCCCTTTAATGGTTCCGTTCCAAGAATTCTCATCGTGATTGTCAACGAAACTCATTAAAATATCATTTGATTCATACTTTTTGGCATTTTCTTCCATTAACTTATCCCAGTCTTTCACTGTATTTTTACCTTGAGCGATTCTATTCATAGTGTGGTGAACTTCCCAACCATAGGCCATATCAAACAAACCGTCTTTTAACAATTCAGGTTCCCATGCTTCAGCCAACATGAAAATATCTTTTTCTTTTCGCAATTGTGGAATGGCTTGTTGCCAAAAATCTAAAGGCACATTACTCGCAACATCGCAACGGAAACCATCGATATTTTCGTTTTTAATCCAATGCAACATATCAGAAGTCATTTCCTTGCGAAGTTCTTTATTATCATAATTCAAATCGGCAACATCTGACCAACCCCAAGATTTACCCGTTTCTGGATTGATTGGATCGATGATTTCACCTTTGGCATTTTTAGTATAATATTCCGGATGCTCTTTAATCCAAAC